>Ga0105050_10000307_pt1 | contig 72771 bp, 62 predicted proteins | sample FRY01_FD_78088 | JGI IMG/M metagenome (GOLD analysis project Ga0105050, IMG submission 78088) | Freshwater microbial communities from Lake Fryxell liftoff mats and glacier meltwater in Antarctica - FRY-01 | ecosystem: Environmental > Aquatic > Freshwater > Ice > Glacier meltwater ... | reverse complement strand
TTCCTTTCCACATTTGCAGGTGAGAATGAAATCGTAAAACCTATAGGAAATTCAGTTTTATATAGTGGTTGTTAAATTTGAGTATGAAAGAAGAAAGTTCTTACTTTGAAACAAATAAAAACGCTTGGGACGCAAAAATTGAGACACATGTCGATTCTGAATTTTACAGTAATGAAGCTTTTATTGCAGGTAAAAGTTCACTGAAAGAAATTGAAATATCACTTTTGGGTGACATAAAAGGACTAAAAATTCTTCACCTTCAATGCCACTTTGGACAAGATTCCATTTCGTTAAGCAGATTAGGTGCACAGGTTACTGCTGTAGATTTTTCTCCAAAAGCAATTGAAACAGCAAATATTCTTGGGCAAAAAACAGGACAAAATGTTACGTTCATTTGTGCTAACGTATATGATTTATCTGAAATATTAACGGAACAATTTGATGTCGTTTTTACCTCGTATGGAACAATTGGTTGGTTGCCTGATCTCAATCGTTGGGCAAAAATTGTAGCTCATTTTTTAAAACCAAAAGGTAAATTCGTATTCGTAGAATTTCATCCAGTTGTTTGGATGTTTGACGATGACTTTTCAAAAGTTGCGTACAATTATTTCAATTCAGGTCCCATTTTTGAAACAGAAGTTGGAACTTATGCTGATAAAACCGTAGATCTCCGAAGTAAATACGTTATGTGGAAACATGATTTTGGAGAAGTTATTGGAAACCTTTTAGCTCAAAATTTGGAAATGAAGAACTTTCAAGAATACGATTATTCACCTTATAATTGTTTTAGTAAAACGATAGAAGTTGGCGAAAGTCGCTTTAGAATCGAACAGTTAAATAATTTTATTCCGATGGTTTACTCTTTGGTGATGGTGAAAAAGTGATGAAAAGATACTTCAAAAATTACTAATTTTATCAGTTACAATTCTCTGCCATTTCAGTTTCTATTTGTGCTGGAGAGAGGTAGTACGCTTTCTTCTTCTCACGATAAGATTTCGAAACGCGCTTATTATCGTAAAAATAGTTCACTCCTTCAAGCAATTGTCTTCCAAGACCATGGCGAATTGCTATTCTATCTGCTTCGCATTCTGTGTTTTTTAACTCTTTCTTCGAGCTTACATACTTTGAAATAAAAACGAATAATTCTTTGTTATTTTTAGTTGTATAGTCCAAAATGTGAGCGAACTCATGACCAATCCAACCCACTTGCGAATTAAACGTAAGATCTTTGTAATACATTCCGTTATTAGCTTGCGTACTATTTACATAAATCTGATAGTGACGATTTTTTTGTTTATGAAATAAAAAACCAAAGTCCGGTTGAGCCATCATCGTTGCGCTAATTTTCTTTAAATCCACTTTTATGTGCACATCTTTAAGTTCCGGATAATGCCGAAGAGCTAAATAAAACGCAAGTTTCAATTTTTTATCGCGGATATTAATCTTTTTCTTACTCCCAAACTCTTTTTCATAGAATGCGAGTGAATCTTGAAAATCTTCTATTAAATAATTATTAGTGTCGCAATCAATTTTAAAATTGAGATGCGCATCTTGTGCATTTATTGTAAAATTAACGAATAATAAGACCGTGCAAAAGGCTAAAAACCGAAACATAGAGAAAGTATTTTCGGCATAAATTTACTAATAAATGAATTCAGATTTAATTTTATTTACTTGCTAGAATTCGCGCTAAATCATTACTTAAGTAAAATAAGTTCTTCCCTTCTTTTGTAATAGAAGATCTTTCGATTTACACTAATTCTTTTGTTTATTTCAATTAGGTTGTTCGGCTTTCTAAAGCTAAAATTTCACTTATTTTCTGTTGTTTTATATAAGGTTGAGAGAACAATTCTTGATTCAATTCATCGCGATATCATTTCAATTTTTCTCTCCTTAATGATATGTTTCCCCTTGTTGCAACATGATTTCGTCAATTAATTGATTTGCGTGGTTTGCTGTTTATTTAACACACTAAAAACGCCCCCATTTTTGCATAAAAACTGTTCTCACTTCCACTAAATTCAACTTTCGTGGACATAAGATAAAAGTGCGTCCACTTTTCTACCCAAATTTTTTAATCGACTCAACAAATTCTGAATTAATTCTTCTTGTCAGAATTAGATCTTATCAGTTATTGATGTAAAAAAGTATTAAAAAGTCGAAATGGTCTAAATCCAACCTTCGCAACTTTTTATTACCTTCGCCCACTATGTCAATAGAGGTTAAAAATTTATTCAAATATTACGGAGAACAAGCCGCAGTTCGAGACGTGAGTTTTTCTGTAAAAAAAGGCGAAATAGTTGGGTTTCTAGGTCCAAATGGCGCAGGAAAATCAACTACAATGAAAATTATAACAGGCTATATTCCTTCTTCTTCGGGGGAAGTTTACGTATCTGGAATGAAAGTGGATGTAGAAAATTTAAAAACGCGCCAAATCATCGGTTACTTACCTGAAAACAATCCGCTTTATACAGATATGTATGTGAAGGAATACCTTGAATTTGTAGGTGGAATTTATAGAATTAAAAACCTAAAATCACGCGTGGCAGACATGATTGACGCTGTTGGTTTGGAAGTGGAACAAAACAAGAAAATTGGGGCTTTGTCAAAAGGTTATCGTCAACGTGTTGGTTTGGCTCAAGCGATTATTCACGATCCAGAAGTTTTGATTTTAGATGAACCAACAACTGGTTTAGATCCAAATCAATTGGTCGAAATTCGGGAGTTAATTAAAAATATCGGCAAGGAGAAAACAGTGATGCTTTCAACCCATATTATGCAAGAAGTGGAGGCTATTTGCGATAGAATCGTCATTATTTCGAAAGGTCAAATCGTTGCCGATGACAAAGCTTCTTCCTTGCAGAAAGAAAACGACCACCAAACTGTTTATGTTGAATTTGACAAACAGGTCTCTAAAGCGCAATTGTCAAAAATTGCTACTGTCAGAAAAATTCAGGCAATCCAAAATGGCTGGTTATTAGAGACAGTTGAAGATGTTGACTTACGTAAAGAAGTCGCACAGTTTGCTCAAAAAGAAAATTGGTTGATTTTAACCCTGAAAATCGAACAAAAAACATTAGAAGAAGTATTCAAAGAATTAACAAAATAAAATGCCAACGAACTTTATCGCAGAATTAACATGGAGAGGGATGATTCACGATATCATGCCAGGGACAGAAGAAACGCTTCTGAAAAAAAGCACAAGTGGTTACATCGGTTTTGATCCAACTGCGGACTCTTTACATGTTGGTCATTTAGTGCAAATAATGACTTTAGTTCACTTTCAACGTGCTGGACACAAGCCTTTTGCATTGGTTGGTGGAGCAACTGGAATGGTTGGAGATCCTTCAGGAAAATCACAAGAACGCAATTTGTTAGATGCTACAACTTTGAATCACAATGTGGCGTGCGTGAAAGCACAATTAGAAAAATTCTTGGATTTTAGTGGCGAAAATGCGGCTGAAATGGTTAATAATTATGATTGGTTTCAAAATATGAGTTTCTTAGATTTTATTCGTGACGTTGGAAAACACATTACGGTGAATTACATGTTGTCAAAAGACTCAGTTAAAAAACGCTTGGAAACAGGGATGTCATTTACTGAATTCTCATATCAATTAGTTCAAGGTTACGATTTTTACCACTTAAATCTTCACTATAATTGCGTCGTTCAAATGGGCGGTTCGGACCAATGGGGAAATATACTAACTGGAACAGAGTTGATCCGCAGAAAATCAGGTGGAGAGGCTTATGCAGTCACAACTCCTTTGATTAAAAAAGCGGATGGAACAAAATTTGGAAAAACAGAAGGTGGAAGCGTTTGGTTGGATCCTGCAAAAACAAGCCCTTACCAATTCTACCAATTTTGGTTGAATTCAAGCGATTCAGATTCCGTAAATTACATCCGTATTTTTACTTTGCGTTCGAAAAAAGAAATTGAAGAATTGGAACATGTTCACACTGAAGCACCGCATTTGCGAACATTACAAAAAACGATTGCAGAAGACATTACGACACGCGTTCACGGTGAAGAGGCGTTAAAAACAGCGATTGCAGCAAGTAATATTTTGTTCGGGAAATCAACCTCAGAAGACTTGAAAGTTTTAAGTGAAACGGATTTTTTCAGCATTTTTGAAGGAGTTCCGCAGGCAATAATTAGTCGGGAGGATTTTGGAAATGGAATTAGTATTGTGGAGGCAATGGCAGCAAAAACCAATTTTTTGCCATCGAACGGTGAAGCAAGACGTGAATTAAAAGCGAATGCGATTTCTGTTAATAAAGAAAAAGTGAACGAACAATTTATGATTGAATCGGAACATTTAATTCACAATAAATATGTTCTACTAGGGAAGGGAAAAAAGAACAATTATATTTTGATGATTGAGTAAAATGCGAAAATATATTTCGAGAAAACTTATTTTTTCAGTGGTTTGTCTGCATGACGCTTCCTAAGTTTTACTTTAAACATTCTCTAAAAATCAAAAAGATATTTTTTCAGAAACAATTTTACCTTGAAGTGATTATATTTTCAATTGTTTTTGGAAAATAATTCATCTCTAAATCATGGATTTTTGCAGCCAAACTCGTTGCCGTTTCATCTATTTCAAGTTTTGTTTCAAATTGAGCGATTATTTCACCCTCGTCAAATTCTTGATTCACAAAATGAATCGTGATTCCTGAAACCGTTTCTTTTTCTTCAATTACTGTTTCATGAACATACATTCCGTACATTCCTTTTCCACCATATTTTGGCAAAAGAGCTGGGTGTAAATTGATGATTTTATTTGGAAATTGCTGGAGTAATTCCAAGGGTATTTTCTTTAGAAAACCAGCAAGAATAATCCAATCAATTGCATTTTTATCGCAAAATTTAACTAAATCAAGCGCTTCAATGGGTTTTTGGCTAAATAATTCAAACTGAATTCCTTTTGATTCACAAAGTGATTGTACTACTTTATTTTCCTTGGTTGCTAATACCGCAACCACTTCCATCAACTTCGATTCTTTTAGAAAATCAATGATATTAACAGCATTAGAACCTATGCCAGAAATAAATAAACTAAGACGTTGTTTTGCCATGTTACAAAGATAATTTAAAACTGAGTTAAATCAGATCACCATTAAATTCTTGTCGTTTCTCAGATTCAATACTCAATTCCATTTCACCGTTATAAAAGGCACTAAATTTTATAGTTTTAGCTTCGCTGCAATTTATGGAGTTTCTTTTTGATGAAGCAAAAAGAAAGGCAAATTTGATAAAACAAGTTATTTTTAATTGTCAATGGTACAAATGCGGATACTTAAAAACTTCACTTTAATACGTTTTTTTGCATTTCAATTGAGAATGAATTCCTTTAACACTCTTCATTTTTGATTACTTTTGTTTTCTTATATTCCTACTACTAGGTAAATAAATGTTAAATAGCAAATTGTCTATTTCGTTGCACCATTAAATTAATAATTTTAAACTATGAGATATTTATTTCTTATTGCTGTAATTGGCCTTCTGGGCTCATGTGCTGATCTTCAAAAAAAGGAACAATTAGAGAAAATAACGGAGATGAATCAAACCTTAGACTCATTAGAGAAAGAGTTGATGAATCAAAAAATTGACACTTTAGCCCAACTTAAACTTTCTACAAGTACAGTTGAATTACGTATAAAAACCTATTTGGTTTTGGATAAAGTGGACGCTGAACTTGGTAGAAAAATGGATGCGTATAAACTTATGCGTAGAGCTTTTGGTCCTTTGGGAAGTGCTTTCGAAAAACTAAGAAAAGCGATTTTTGAAGAACGTGAAGCCCTGAAAAACTTAAACTCTGATATTGAAAACGGAAACGGTGAGCGCAAGAAGTATGATGAATATTTAACTTTTGAAAAAGGAAAGCTTTCAAAACTCACTGTTTTATTAAACGATTACAAAGAACAAAAAGAGGCTATTTTTGAAACCTATTCTGAATTGCACGGTGAGTTGTATGCTCTTTCGATGAACCTAATGGCAAAAAAAACTAAATTAGTAAAATGAAACAATTAGTACTTGTTTTAACGTTTTTAATTTGTTCTATTTTCGTTTTTTCTCAAACAGAAACAGACATTCAATTAGCGCAACATTACTATTCCAACGGTGAGTTTGACAAAGCTTCTAGTTACTATGAAAAAATCTATAATTCTACACCAACTAAAGTTTATTTCAATCGGTATTTTGAATGCTTAGTGCAAATCAAAGATTACAAAACAGCAGAGAAAGTTATCAAAAAACAATTAGCAGCGAATAAATCAGATATAGAATTGAAAGTTGTACTTGGTCAGTTTTATGAGGATATTAACGAGCCATCGAAAGCCAAAAGAGCATACGATGACATCATTGAAAATAGTGGAAATAATCCTTCCGTTATCATTCAGGCTTACCAAGCGTTTGCTTCTAAAGGAAAATTTGATTTAGCTAAACAGACTTTAGACAAAGGGAGAAAGGTTGCTAATTATTACCCTTTTAATTTTCAATATGCAGACTATTTCGCCTTAACGGGAAATAAACTTGAAATGATACGAGAATATTTAGACTACGTTGAATTACAACCTACTATGTATGAAACAATTCAGCTTTCTATCAATCAGCGCATGAAATTAGCAAACAGTGAAGAGCCTGATTTTGTGATTTTGAAAGAAGCGCTTTTGCAACGTGCTCAAAAATCAAATTCAAACTTAGTCTTTTCAGAAATGACAATTTGGTTATTTATTCAAAGCAAAAATTTTAACGGGGCTTACTCGCAAGTCGTGGCTTTAGATAAACGTAGCTCAAGAGATGGTTACAGAGTTCAAGATTTAGGTCTAATCTGTTTGGAAAATAAGGATTATGCAACCGCAAGAAAATGTTTTAACTATGTGATGGCTTTGGGTGAAAATAGCCCCCTTTATTTTGAAGCTTTAAAATCGCTTTTAAATACGCGCTACACTGAGATAACGACAAATAGAACTTACTCAGAAGCAGAGATTGATGCCACTCAACTTGAGTATGAAAATGCGATTGTCAAAACAGGAAAAGGAAAACAAAGTGTAACGCTCATTCTAGAATACGCACACATTCTTGCATTTTATGGCAACAAGACCTCAAAAGCGATTCAAGAACTGACAGCATTGATGGAAACCCCTGGTTTAACTGACATACAAAAAGCACAAGTGAAGATGCAATTAGCTGACGTACATGTTCTGGGTGGTGATATTTGGGAAGCGTCTTTACTTTACATGCAAATTGATAGTGATTTTAAGTTTGAATCTATAGGCAATGAAGCAAAATTTAAAAATGCACGTGTTTTTTACTTTGACGGAGAATTTGATTTTGCACAAGGACAACTGAGCGTATTAAAAGAAGCAACCTCCCGATTGATAGCAAATGATGCAATGCAACTTTCTGTTTTCATCACGGATAATTTTGGTTTGGACAGCAATTATACTGTAATGACGTGGTTTGCAAATTCGGAATTATTGATTGAGCAACATAAATACACGGAGGCTTTTCAATTATATGATAGCATTCAAATTAATTTTCCGTTTCATTCTTTAGCAGATGAGATTTTGTTCCGTAAGGCGAAAGCGATGGAAATGCAAGGTCAATGGCAAAAAGCTTTAGATTATTATGAAGACTTACTTAAATTTCATGGTCAAGATATTTTAGCCGACGACGCCTTGTACCGAATGGCAGAAATTAATGACATTATTTTATTAAATAAAGAAAAAGCGCTGGAATTATACCGCCGATTGGTAATTGATTACAAAGGAAGCTTGTTTTCTGCTGAGGCAAGAAAACGGATTCGAATTCTCCGCGGAGACAAAAATGTGGACAGCGAAGAACTATAGGAATTAACTTGTTTTTTTCTTTCCAAATCCTTTCACTGCTTTTTGTGGCTGTAAGCTAACTTATTTTTAATTCATAAAAAGCAAAATTGTGAATCCGAAAATAAGTAAGTTGTATTTGCGAATGAATCAAAACAAGAAAAAGTGTTTGCCTAACTTTGATTGTTTCATTGGTGTTTTTAAATTTTTTATACAAAAACACGTGAAAATGTGGAGTTTGTTACCCTTGATTTATCACCAATTTTGAAAAAGTAGTGAATGAAAACCTCTCTAAATCCTTTCAAATAGCGAATAAATTTCATGTCCTAAATGATTGACTGGAACATCTAAAAGCAGTAATAATTAGGCTAAAATAACTAGAATCAATAAACCAAAGAGAAGCCACAAAAGGCTCAGGAAATAGAACAGAAAGAGCGTAAAAAAAGTAGCATAATTGATTCCAAAACCGAAGTATTAGCCCTAAACTCAAAGAGGTTATAAGAAAAAATAATGGAACGAAAGGTTTATGTTTTTTCACTTTGGTTTATGTATGGTAATTTAACTCCAATACCCCAAAATAAGTTTTACTCCGAGATCAGACAAACAATAATTATTAATTTTCAATTAAGTATCTTTGCAACCTAATGATGAAACCAAAAAGAAATTCCCAGCCAAAAGATGGGGCAGCACCAAAAAGAATGGTTGCGAAAAGACCGAGCACTGATGTTAAAAAACCATTCGTTAAAAAAGATGGCGATAAAGACAATTCAGTAACAGCAAGAGATAAGCGTAAGTATATTGATTATAAAATCAAAGTAAAAAAAGGCGATCCACTTCCTTCTTTTAGAGAGGATAATATTCGCTTGAATAAGTATTTATCGAATGCAGGCGTTTGCTCTAGAAGAGAGGCGGATGTGTTGATAGAAACTGGCGTTGTTTCCGTAAATGGAAAAATCGTTATAGAATTGGGCTTCAAAATCAATCAAGGTGATGTTGTGCAATACGACGGTGAAACGATTAATGCAGAAACGAAACGTTACGTTTTATTAAACAAACCAAAAGGATTCATTACTACAATGGATGATCCACGCGGAAGAAAAACGGTGATGACATTGGTGAGTAAAGCGTGTCGTGAGCGTATTTATCCTGTTGGACGTCTGGACAGAGAAACTACTGGTTTACTGTTGTTTACGAATGATGGTGATATGGCTAAAAAACTAACCCATCCGCGCTATCAAGCGATTAAAATGTATCACGTTGAGTTGAATAAATCTGTCGCAAAAGAAGATTTAGAAAAATTACTGGAAGGTGTAGATTTAGAAGACGGTCGCACAAAAGTGGATAAAATTGAATACGTAGAAAACGGCACCTCGAAAGAAGTTGGCGTAGAAATTCACTCGGGAAAAAATAGAATCGTTCGTCGATTGTTTGAAAGTTTGGGTTATCAAGTGATAAAATTAGATCGCGTTCAATTTGGCGGTTTGTCCAAAAAAGATTTACCTCGTGGCTATTACCGTCACTTAACTGAACAAGAAGTTGCCTTTTTAAAAATGACTAAATAATGAAATTAATCGTTTTATTATTTCTAACAGGAATGGTCCTTTTGTCGTGTGACGATAAACAAAAATTTCAATCAGAAAATCCAAACGTAGCTTTCTTTTATCCTTTAGATACGATTCCGAAAGTGTATTTGTACCGTGATGTTGCAAGGGGTCTGGAAGAGGAATTCAATAGAATATATACTGTAACAGATAATGAAGGAGCACATTTAATAGTAGAAAGGTACGCAAGTGACGGAAGACTTTTAGAGGCAACCAATTTCAATATTGATTCTTTAAATATTCAAGATCACATGGTGGTGAATTTCAAAAAAGAAAAGGAAAAATCCGTCCTTTACAAAAATAGTTTATTTCCAATGAATCTGAAGAAAGAAACATGGTTCGCTGTGAAATTCAAAGGCCTTACAGATTCAACAGTTATGGTAAGGGAAGTGAAAAGAACGTTTAAGGAAAATCAACAAATCGAAGTGATGGGCAAAAAAGTTGATGCGCTCGTTTTTAATGAAAAAGTTAAATTAACTGTTTTAAATCCGTTTACGAAAAAAGAAGAATCTCGCGAAGCAAAAGCGACCACTTATTTCGCAAAAGGTTACGGTTTGGTGGAATGGCACAGTGCAAATAAACAAGTTCATTACCGCTTAGAAAGAATATTAGAACAGCCTGAGTGGGTTAAAATAATCACTAGATGAAAATAATACTTTTTGTTTTTATTAGTTTATTCTGTTTGAGTTTGAGCGCGCAATATAAACCTCACAAAAAGGCAAAAGCAAAAAAATCTAATGCCTCTGGAACTATGGATATTTCTTGGGGTTATAATTTGAGTTCTTACACTAAAAGCACAATACAATTTGTAGGTGCTGGATACGATTTCAAAATTGCAGGTGTGAAAGCGGTTGATCGTCCTTCAAAAGACATTAAAACGTATTTCAATCCAAATACAATTACGGTTCCTCAGTTTAATTTTAGAGTCGGTTACAATTACAAAAACAATTGGAATGTTTCCATTGGTTACGATCACTTGAAATACGTAATGGTTCACAATACGCCTTATTTATTAACTGGAAAAATTAACGCCGGAGTTGATAATGTCACGAATTGGTCGGGAACTTACGCAGGTGATTCAATAACAACAAATGAGCAAACTTTTCATTACGAAAATAGCAACGGCTTAAATTACATCCGTTTAGAAATTGCAAAAATCAGAGTTTGGCATAGGTCCAGAAGTGGAAATTTTGTATTTACTACTTTACTTGGTGGTTCTGCCGGTGGAATCCTAAGTTTTAATGATTTTACTTTTGCAGGAAGGAAAGATGTAACGACAATTTCAATGTCAGGTCTTGGATTATCCGCACATTTGGGTGGACGTTTTGAGTTTTATAAACACTTTTTTGTTCAAATGAATGCTGCAGCAGGTTTTATGCTTCAATCACGTGTTCGAACACGTCCAAATGATTATGACGCTTATGCAAGACAACGTTTCGGTTATGCCGCAGGTGCAATTGTTGTTGGAGGATTAATCTATATTCGCTCTAAAAATGATTGTAACAGTTGTCCTAACTGGTAAAATGTAAGTTATGAAATACCTTATAGTTGGTTTAGGGAATCCCGGTTTAGAATACGAAGAAACACGCCATAACATTGGTTTTAAAGTGGTGGATGCTATAGCAAAGGAGTTAGGCGATTCCTTTTCATTAAATAAGGCAGCTTTTCGTGCTGAGGTTAAATTTAAAGGAAGAATTTTGGTTTTAATTAAGCCAATTACCTACATGAATCTTTCTGGAAAAGCAGTTAATTATTGGTTGCAAGCAGAGAAAATTCCCATAGAAAATTTAATGGTTATCACAGACGATATAGCTTTGCCTTTTGGTAAATTACGTATGAAGGGTAAAGGGAGCGACGGTGGTCACAACGGATTAAAAGACATTCAAGCAACTTTAAACACACAAGAATACGCGCGTCTTCGTTTTGGTGTTGGCAGTGATTTTTCTAAAGGTAGACAAGCTGATTACGTTCTCGGAAAATGGGATAAAGAGGAAAATTTAGATTTACCTGAACGAATAGGCGTTGCTACAGAATTCATTAAAGGTTTCACTTCAATTGGGTTAGACATGACAATGACGAATTGGAACGGGAAGTGACTAGTTTGACTTTTAGACGAAGTGAGATTTAGTTTTCCCTTGGCAAAGTGGATCAAATAAAGGATTATTTAAAAATCCTTAACCCCTTCCAAAAGAGGGAAATTATTCTAGTTGTGATTTTTTGTATTTTTTCAAGAGTAATCTTTCTATCAGATTAACTGAAATCTATTTTTTTCGCTTTTTTGCGAATGCTTCGGAAACTGCTTCCCCTAAGCGTAGCGTATTGAATAATTATTTTCAATAAATTATCCCTTTAACCCCTTCCAAAGGAGGAAAATTATTCTAGTTGCAATTTTTTTTGTATTTTTTCAAGAGTAATCTTTCTATCAGATTAACTGAAATCTATTTTTTTCGCTTTTTCGCGAATGCTTTGGAAACTGCTTCCCCTTTAGCGAAGCGTATTGAATAATTATTTTCAATAAATTTTCCCTTTAACCACTTCCAAAGGAGGAAAATTATTCTAGTTGCAATTTTTTGTATTTTTTCAAGAGTAATCCATCCATCAGATTAACTGAAATCTATTTTTTTCGCTTTTTCGCGAATGCTTTAGAAACTGCTTCCCCTAAGCGAAGCGTATTGAATAATAATTTTCAATAAATTTTCCCTTTAACCCCTTCCAAAAGAGGAAAATTATTTTAGTTGCAATTTTTTGTATTTTTTCAAGAGTAATCTATCCATTAGATTAACTGAAATCTATTTTTTTCGCTTTTTTGCGAATGCTTCGGAAACTGCTTCCCCCTTAGCGAAGCGGCGGAGGGGGTTAGGGGGAGGACTCAAAAATTATTATAAAAATTCTAATCCTTATCCTCTACTTCAATGGGCGCTTTAAACGAATTACTCACTTCTGGATGCGTGATTTCACCACCTGTTTGACCAGTTGCGAACGACAAATAAAGCACAATGATGCTTATAAATAAAGTGATATAAGTGAAAAGCGTGCTAAAAGGATGTTTTTTCCAGCTGAACCAAAGCGCTGTAATCGAAATTAAAGCAAGTAAGTAAGATGCCAAAGAAAATACTTCTGCGGCTTCTTCGTGTTCGTGAATTAGATCATGACTTCTCTTCAAACCTTCAACTATATCTTCAGCTCCTTCTCCTGTTTGTGAAGCAATAAATGCAAATATTCCGCCGAAAACAAACATTCCAAAAGAAATCCGTTTCGTAATTTCAGACTTTAAAGTGATTCCGATTAATAAAATGACTAATCCAAAAAGTGGGAGAAAAATGGGAAAATGATTTACTAATAAATGTAAATGTGCTGCGTTGTTCATGATTACTATTTTCGCAAAGTTACGGAAATATGGACTAAACGTTACGTTTTAATTGATTTCACACGTGTAAATCCATTATTTTTGCACCATGAAAAGATGGAGAATTAAAGAAATTTTAGGACAAGAAGGGCAAACGTTAATAAATACAGAAATTACAGTTAAAGGTTGGGTGCGTGCATTTCGTTCCAATCGCTTTGTACAAGTCAATGACGGCTCGTGTATGGGAACATTGCAAGCAGTTGTTGATTTTGAACAATTCGATGAAGCACTGTTGAAACGTATCACGACCGCATCTTCCGTTGCTTTAACAGGAACGCTTGTAGAATCCCAAGGAGCAGGTCAAGCAGTAGAACTTCAAGTGAATACGATTGAAATTCTAGGCGATGCACATCCAGACGACGTTCAAAAGACAGTCATGCAACCAAAACGTCACAGTTTGGATTTCTTGCGCGAACAAGCACATTTGCGTTTCAGAACAAATACCTTTGGAGCTGTTTTCAGAATTCGCCATTCGGTGGCTTTTGCCATTCACAAATTTTTCAACGACCGCGGATTTTTCTATTTACACACACCAATTATTACAGGATCAGATGCGGAAGGAGCGGGAGAAATGTTTCATGTTTCTACTTTAGACCCAAAAAATCCACCGTTGAATGAAGATGGTTCTATCAATTATAAAGAAGATTTCTTCGGAAAATCAGTGAACTTAACAGTTTCTGGTCAGTTGGAAGCTGAATTAGCTGCCTTGGCTCTTGGTCAAGTTTATACCTTTGGACCCACTTTCCGTGCTGAAAATTCCAATACTTCTCGTCACTTAGCGGAATTTTGGATGATTGAGCCCGAGGTTGCTTTCAACGACTTGAAAGATAACATGGATTTAACAGAAGATTTCTTGAAATACATTTGTTCTTATATCGTCGACAATTGTTCGGAAGATTTGAAATTCTTGGACGAACGCGACGCACAAGAACAAACACAAAAACCGCAGAATGAGCGTAATGAATTGTCTTTAACAGAACGTTTAAAATTCGTAATTAACAATCCATTCAAACGATTGACTTATACAGAGGCGATTGAGGTATTGATGAATTCAAATCATTATAAAAAGAAAAAATTCAAATATCCAGTTGAATGGGGCATCGACTTACAAAGTGAGCACGAGCGTTATTTAGTGGAAAAAGAATTCAATTGTCCAGTTATTTTAACCGATTATCCAGCGAAAATCAAAGCGTTTTATATGCGTATGAACGACGATGGAAAAACAGTTGCCGCAATGGACGTGCTTTTTCCTGGAATTGGTGAAATTGTTGGTGGCTCGCAACGTGAAGAGCGCTATGATCAGTTGCTTAAAAAATGTGAAGAGTTCAATGTTTCCCCTGATGAATTATGGTGGTACTTGGATACGCGCAAATTTGGAACAGTCCCACACGCAGGATTTGGTTTGGGTTTTGAACGCATGGTGATGTTTGTTACTGGCATGACGAATATCCGCGACGTGATTCCTTTTCCGAGAACGCCACAAAATGCGGAGTTTTAAAAAAGCGACAATTCTTAATAAATGTAATTGAGTATTTGCTTTGTTACCACTAATAGTTTGCTTCATCATGTTCTATTTTACCAGTGATTTCCAGCTATAATAAACAGCGAAATCAATTGGCATTGAATTTTGTGGTTTTAGCTCCTGCGATGAAACGGGTACATTTTGAGAGTTTCTGTAAGAACATTCGCTAAAATCCAGTTTAAGAAAGGAGTTAAAATTGTTCGCAACGAATTGTAAATAGAGGATGAAAAAGATTTTGCGAACAAAATTAAATTCAGAGCCTTGATTTTTTGTTTCTTTTCGATGAAGCAAAAAGAAAGGCAAATTCGATAAAAAATGTTTCTGTTGTTCTTTTCGGCATGAAATCAGACACTTAAAATTTTCATCCATAATTAACAGCGAAATCAATTGGCATTGAATTTTGTGGTTTTGGCTCCTGCGATGAAACGGGTATATTTTGAGAATTTCTGTAAGAACATTCGCTAAAATCCAGTTTCAGAAAGGAGTTAAAATTGTTCGCCACGAATTGTAAATAGAGGATGAAAAAGATTTTGCGAACAAAATTAAATTCAGAGCCTTGATTTTTTGTTTCTTTTTGATGAAGCAAAAAGAAAGGCAAATTCGATAAAAAACTTTTTTTGTTAACGGAAAGAAAGCGGAAACTCAAAAAACGTTTCGTATAATTTGATTAATTCATTGCTTTAATTCAAATAATACAACCGAATTAAAAAATTAGTTTTTTTAATTTCTTTTTTAGATTATCTCTATTTTGCCTCACGTTTTTAAAGTTGAGAAAGTCCGTTCTATTTCCCTAAATTTGCGATGCCAAAAACTCTTTATTTCTATGAACGAAATTACGATAAAACAAGCTCAAAAAACAGTAGATAATTGGATAAAAACAATTGGAATTCGCTATTTTGACGAGATGACAAACACCGCTATTTTGATGGAAGAAGTGGGAGAAGTGGCGCGAATCATGGCTCGTAGATACGGAGAACAGAGCGAAAAGGAAAGCGACAAAAACAAAGATTTGGGAGATGAAATGGCGGATGTTTTATTTGTTTTGATTTGTCTCGCTAACCAAACCGGAATTGACCTTGAACAAGCAATGATTAAAAATTTAGAAAAGAAAACAGCGCGTGACTCAGAACGTCATGCAAACAATCCAAAATTAAAAAAATGATACAAGATACATCTACTTACCGTGAACGTTTATTAAAAAACTTAAAAGCAGGACATTCCATTTTATCAGTTGCGACTCCTGAGAATTATGGCGAATTATTACCTGAGATTGTAAAATTATTTGTTCCTAAAGCAGCAGAAGGTTCACCTCGAGCTGTGATTTTGGTAGCAAATGACGACGACGCAAAAGCTTATCACGAAGTTATGTCTAAAGCGGTTAAGGAATTAGATTTGACTGTTGATTTAGTTTTTGAAAAAGGAAGTAAATTAAAGCAGCGTAATGACTTATTTGACGGAACAGAAATTATAATTGGAACGACACGTCGCGTTTGTGAATTGTATTTCCAAAATGGATTTAACATTGGAAAATTGAAACTGTTTGTCATTCTTCAAATTGATGAACAAATTCGTGAAGGAAGAAAAGGATATATTTCACGTATTGCTGAAAGTTTGCCAAAATGTCGCCAATTGATTTTTACGAAAGTAGCCGATGAAGAGCGCTTAAATGATTACATGGAAACGTTTGTGGGAAATTACCAAGTTGTAAAGGCAGAGGAATAGGTTATAGCTCACAGTTCACCGCTGCAAAAAAAATCAAATAAAGGGATGCATAAATTATAAAAAAAAACTTGGCTATAGTTAGAAAGAAATCATACTGTATCTAAAGTAAACTAGAGGAAATAGCAGAAAAACTTTGCAACTCGTAAATTTGCAACTATCAATTATTGTAACTTCTAATTTGTAAATCTTATAGCCTTACGAATGAGGTTCAAAGGAAAATTTAAATCGACTTACAAGGCAATTCGTACCGAAAAAAGCAACTTTATTGACTATACTGATAAACAAATAATGAAATTGAACCGTAATTAAATAACGGAATAAGATAACAGGGCGGTTATTAAACCTTTGTATTCAAAGTAAAAAGTTCATTTTTTAATCCTAAAGTTGTATTTATGGCTCGAATTTAGTTTTTTTTATTCTTTTCTCTGCTTAGTGTATATCGAATTCCTGCGTAAATATTAATTCCCATAATTGGGCCCCAACTATTTGTCGCATCAAAAGTGGTGCTAAATGGATTTTGTGCGTCAATAATTGGATTGTTTTGTATAAAATTAGTCAAATTCTCCCCTCCTAAATAAAAATCCCATTTTTTATAAATGTGGGTTAGTTGCGCATTAACCATTGGGTAAATATCCCCTTTTGTGTTAAATAGCATTTGCGTGGTGTCTGCATTATTTGTTTGAACTGGCAAACGAGAAGCACCAAAAACGGAACATGTTAAATCCATTTCCCATCTTTTATTGCGCGTTTTATAAGCTAAATTTACAAATCCACGGTGTTTTGGAACCATCACTTGCTGACGCATTTCTCCACCGTATTTAGCTTTTACATCCAAAAATTTATAGGCTAAACGAATGTCGAAATTTTTCCACGGTGAAATGCTCAATTCTGATTGAAAACTATTAGAGTAAGAACCATCCTTTAAGTTGCTAAAAACGATTGCGTTCACACTTTCGTCTCTGTCAACTATTAATTGATTTCTGAATCTCGTGTGATAAAAATCTACTGTTAGTGAGGCTTTTTGTCCATTAAATTTGAATTCTTGAACTAACGATGTTCCGATATTCCATGAAATTTCTGGTTTTGTTTCGCTAGGTGCAATCCATTGTTTAGAATTGGCAAGTAAGGAAATGTTATCAATTATATAATTGGGAACTCGCCAGCCCTTTCCAACTGTAAAACGAATGTCTGTAAATTCTGAAGCGCTGTATTTTGTATGAATTCTAGGTGAAAATTGACTTCCGTATAAATTATGATAATCGTAGCGCGTGCCGAAAACACCCGTAAAACGTGATGCAGTGTAAGTATATTCACCAAAAATACCAGGAACAATTTCCATTCTATCTTGAATTAGAGAATCTGCTTTTTGAGAAATCATTAATGCTACTAAACTTCCACCCATTTTAATTTTGTGGTCGCTATTTCCAATTATATCGTCATAAATTGCGTTGATGTATCCACGTTTTTCTTCTCCTTCAAAAGCTCTAATTCCAAATTGTCCATTAATGGTTTGGTATTTTAAATTGTAAACAACTCCTAAAGAACGCATTGGTTTTTTCCCAAAGAAACCAGTTTTAGCAAAAACATCAAAATGTCTTGAGTTTAGTAAAACACCATAATTGGCAGTTGGGTTTATTACAGAAGCCTTACCTCGGTAAAATGATGTTTGTCCACCAACTTTTCTATCTTGATAAGCATTAAATCCAAATTGTATTTCTTTGTTTTTTCCATTGTAATCCCAGCGGTTCATGAAGGCAATATTATCTCCCATTGGCAAATCCCGAAATTCATCTCCATTGTGGTCAATATTCCCATAAACACTTGACACGTGCGCCAGCCATCCGGTACTCCATTTTTTATTTAGTATTATCCCAGCATTCAAATTTAGTTCAGAACGACCAAATGTACTTTGGTAAACATTTGCATAAAAACGTTCCATTTCTTTCGGTTTTTTGAGTTCTAAATTCACCAATCCCGCCATGGATTCATAACCATTTACAACGTTTCCAGTTCCTTTTGTAATTTGAATCGATTCAATCCAAGTGCCGGAAATAGATTGTAGTCCAAATGAACTTTCTAATCCTCGTAAATACGGAATATTTTCCATTTGAATTTGAGTGTAAACACCATCCAAACCCATCATTTGAATTTTTTTGGCACCTGAAACAGCATCTGTAATATTTACATCAACGGAGGCATTTGTTTCAAAGGATTCTGATAAATTACAACATGCAGCTTTGCGTAATTCTGATGATGTTAATTCTTCAACATGTAAGGTTTTAAGCTTTGAAATCCCATGCGAATTTTTGTGATAACTGATTACAATTTCAGGTAGTAATTGATCTGAATATAAAATTACGTTTAGTGAGATGAAACGATCTTTTTTGTCAAGAACGATTGTATCTGAATAATAACCAAAAGCGGAAATCACTAATGTGTCGGGAAGTAATTTTGGTAAGACTAGTTCAAATGTTCCTTCTTCAGAAGTTATTACTCCTATTTTAGCTTGAAGTAATTTAACTTTTGCTCCATAAATTGGTTTCTTTGATGTGGAATCTGTCCCTTGGACTAATCCCTTTATTTGCGCACTGATTGTTGAATAAAAACCAAAACTCAACAAAACGACTAAAAATAGTTTTTTCATATTAAAATTTAAAAATTAAGACTTCAAAGAATAGTCTAAACTTCTAAATTCTAAATGTTTGGTGTTCGATAAGTAATGTCTTTCCGTAAGATTTAGGTGGTGGATCTTTACCTTTATTAGTTGTTAAATATGCTGTTGAAAGCGCGACATTATCTGTGTAAACAGCTTTAATTTTTAAAGGTTGAAAGTAAAATTCTGAAACTTGAAAATCGTTCCAAGTAGTTGAGTAATCTAGTTTTAGTTGAATAATTGTTGATTCATCTTTGCAACAATCATCTTCCTTCAATTGATTGGCTTTACAACAAGGTGGCAAATCATTTTTTACTTCTTCGCAATGGTCATTTACTTCAATAAAAAAGGAATGAAAAACACCATCTTCTTTGCACGCATGCGTATAGATTGGAACACCAATGTTTCCAACGAACAAAACAATTGCAAAAAACAAAATCATGACTCCTTTAATCATGGGTCAAAGGTATGGAAATAAATTAATAAACAAAAAAAGGGATTTCGAAACGAAACCCCTTTAAAATAAGATGATTAAAAATTAATTCTTAACGAACTTTTTCACTTGAACTCCTTTGTTATTTTGAAGTTTAACAAAATACATTCCTGGACTAAAAGTTGTAACATCAATTGATTTTTTGTTAGAATCACTCGCTAGAACTTCACCTTTGCTGTTTAATACTGTGTAACTGAAATCACTATCAGCTTCAATGTTTATTATTTGGTCAGCAGGATTTGGGTAAAGATTAAAAGTTCCAATATTATTTTCTGACAACCCAATATAATCATTAGGCATATCTTTAGATAAAATTAGCGTGCTTGAGTTATTAAGAAGCGAAGAAGTTAAGTCAATTGACAAAGCCACAAAAACAGGAAGATTTGAAGTTGAGTAATCATAATATTCGAACCAGTTACGAACTAAAGTAATTGCTACCTCACCAAAAATAGCGTTGTAAATTGTAGTATATAAAGTATCTTTAATGTTAAAACGAATTACGTTCATGTAATCATTTTGTTGAAGTCTTAACGTACCAACTCCATCTATTGTTGAATATGAACCACCGTTGGCAACAGTGTCAATTGGAGCTATAGGATTCGTATTAATGATGTTTCCGTCTACTTGATCAGAAACTTCATCGGTTAGCGCGTAAGGATAGTTGTTTAGGATTTGGTTGTCAATATTCCAATTTACAAATACAGTTCCCAAACTTGGTTCTGAAAAAACGTTTCCTTGAGAAATACGTTCAGTTGCTGTTGAATTGAAATAAGTTGTAAGAAGTGTTCCAATACTGTATTTTTTTGTTGCTCCAACAAAAATTGAATCTACTGTTAAAGGGTCAACGGCTTCAACCGTAAGTGTTTTTGTTAATTCTTGAACACCTAATAAATTTCTGTAATCCCACGTAACACCTGTTCCTGTTACATTTTGGTAAAGTGTAGTATTGGAGTCACACAAATAAAGTGAAGTTGTTGTTCCAATTGCAGGCTCATTTGCTGCAGTCATTTGCCCAAAAGTAAATAGGGGTAAAAAACTTAATGCAAGTAGGGATTTTTTCATAGATGTTGTTTTAGTGAATGATATCGTACTGAACAATTTTTTTCAATACGATAAAATTACAAAATTTATATTTTTCACGCTGTTAAATACAAAAAGTTACTTACGTATTAACGTGAAATGTCCGTGCCCACTAGTTTTTTTGTTGTAATTATCTACGAATTCATATTTATAGAAATAAACTCCACTTGTTGCGTCTTTTCCATTTACTGTACCATCCCAAGTTTCATTCGGTTTTTTAAGTTTAACGATAACGTTACCCCAGCGATTAAAAATTAGTATTGTTGAAGAAACAGCGTTTTGAGTTTGAATAGTCCAGCTTTCATTGACGTTATCCCCAGTTACAGTAAATACATTCGGAACAAAATATTCAAGAAGTGGAACTATGATAGTGACGGTTAAATTCTGACTAGTATCACAAAAGCCATTACTTGTTTTTAATGCAGCTATATAAATCCCTTGATTTGCACGCAAACTTGTTGAATAAAAACCAAAACTCAACAAAACATCTAAAAATTAATTTTTAACGAACTTTTCCACTTGAACTCCTTTGTCATTTTGAAGTTTAACAAAATATATTCCTGGACTGAAAGCTGTAACATCAATTGATTTTTTGTTAGAATCGCCCGCTAGAACTTCACCTTTACTGTTTAATACTGTGTAACTGTAATCGCAAGCAGCTTCAATATTTACCACTTGGTCAGCAGGATTTGGGTAAAGATTAAAAGTTCCAATATTATTTTCTGCTAAATTAATACAATAAAGTGGCGGATCTTTAGATAAAATTACCGTGCTAGAGTTATTAAAACGCGAAGAAGTTAAGTTAATTGACATAGCTAAAAAAATAGGCAGATTTGATGTTGAATAATCATAATATTCGAACCTGTTACGAATTAAGGTAATTGCTACCTCGCCAAAAATAGCGCTGTAAATCGTAGTATAAAAAGTATCTTTTATATTATAACGAATTACGTTCATGTAATGATTTGATGAAAGCATTAGGGTTCCAACTCCATCAATTACAGAATATGAACTACCATTAGCAACAGTGTCAATTAGAGCTGTAGGATTCGTATTAATAATGTTTCCGTCTACTTGATCAAAAACTTCATCATTTAATGTAAAAGGATAATTGTTCAAAATTTGATTGTCAATATTCCAATTTACAAACACTGGCCCCAAACTTGGTTCTGAAAAAACGTTTCCTTGAGAAATGCGTTCAGTTGCTGTTGAACTAAAATAAGTTGTAAGAAGTGTTTCAATACTGTATTTTTTTGTTGCGCCAACAAAAATTGAATCTACTGTTGAGGGGTCAACGGCTTCAACCGTAAGTGTTTTTGTTAATTGTTGAGCACCCATTGTAAGTCTGTAGTCCCAAGTAACACCTATTCCTGTTATATTTTCGTAAAGTACAGTGTTGGAGTCACACAAATAAAGTGAAGTTGTTGTTCCAATTGAAGGCTCATTTTCTGAAGTCATTTGCGCAAAAGAAAATAGAGGTAAAAAGCTTAATGCAAGTAGGGATTTTTTCATAAATGTTGTTTTAATGAAAGATGTTATACTGAACAATTTTTTTCAGTACTATCAAATTGCAAAATTTATATTTTTCATGCTGTTAAATACAAAAAGTTACTTACGTATTAACGTGAAATGTCCGTGCCCACTAGTTTTTTTGTTGTAATTATCTACGAATTCATATTTATAGAAATAAACTCCACTTGTTGCTTCTTTTCCATTTACTGTACCATCCCAAGTTTCATTCGGGTTTTTAAGTTCAACTATAAGGTTACCCCAGCGATTAAAAATTAGAATTGTTGAAGAAGTAGCGTTTTGAGTTTGAATAGTCCAGCTTTCATTGACGTTATCTCCAGTCACAGTAAATACATTCGGAACAAAATATTCAAGAAGTGGAACTATGATAGTGACGGTTAAATTCTGACTAGCATCACAAAAGCCATTACTTGCTGTTAACGTAACTGTATAAATCCCTTGATTTAGAAATGTTTCTGTTTGGTTAGTTAAGGTAGTTGTGTTTACTTGAGAACCATTTCCAAAATTCCAATTATAATTGGTTGCGTTTGTGCTTGCATTGGTGAAGGTAACTTCAGTTCCTGGAGGACCAACTAATACATTTGCTGAAATACTAGCTGTAGGTAAAGGTAAAACCATGACGGAAACATTATCTGAATTTTGACATCCATTTGCATCAATTCCGACAACTGAGTAAGTTGTGGTTTGTGTTGGAGAAAGTGACTGACCGTTTGTAATTGTAGGTGTCCATGTATAATTTGTTCCACCTGAAGCTGTTAAACTCGTGTTTTGTCCTGCACAAATTGTAACATCTTGTCCTGCTTGAATGTTAGGAAGTCCATAAATAGTGACAGGATTTGAGGCAATTGAAATACAACCATTTGCCGTTTGAACAGTGATTGTAACAGTGTAAGTTCCTGGAGCAGTGTAATTGTGTGTAGCCGTTTGTGATGCGTTTGTGGTTCCGTCACCAAAATTCCAATTCCACGAAGTTGCATTTAAGCTAGAAGTATTAATGAAGTTAACGGAGGTTCCAATACAAACATTTGTTGAAGTAAATCCAGCTGTTGCCCCTTCATTAACGGTAACTTGGCTTGTAAATTCACTTGTACAACCAGTACTAGATGTGATAGTTAAAGTAACGTCGTAAGTTCCAGCAGTAGCAAATGGATGCGTAGGATTTTGAGAATTAGATAGGTTAGAGCCATCACCAAAATCCCAGGACCATTGTGTAATTGACCCCCCAGATTGAATACTTGATTGATCGTTGAAAGAAGACAATGTATTTACACACGCATTTTGAGCTGAAAAATTAGCATTTGGAATACTGACTGGAACTTCTGCCGCAAAAGTTTGTGTAATTCCAGGAATTTGAGGCTGTGCAGTTGTGCCGTTTCCACCAGGTTGCATTCCGCTTTGTCCACCAGAACCAGCAACTCCGCCTGTGACTATTTGAGTGCCAGAAAAAGTATTAGATGATGACCAAAATATTTTTATTCTTCCGCCGGCTCCACCGCCACCGCCTTCTTTGTCTGTACTGTTTTCACCCTTACCACCTCTTGCTTCTAAAGTTCCATTTCCTCTTAAATATTCAGTAAAAACCAAGATTCCACCACCAGCACCGCCACCACCAGCTTCTTCCCCGCAATTTACAGCATTGGTATTTCCATTCACATTTATAGCGCCATTAATATCAATCACACTAGCTGTTAAAGTGAGTGCGCCACCGCCTGCTGCGCCATTACAATCAGAATTTCCGCCACCTGATCCCATTGCGATATCGGTTCCATTTGCGGTTCCATTAGCAGGACCGCCATTTGCATTTCCACCACCACCACCAGCTGAACCATAACCACCGCCACCGCCACCAACACTTCCGCTTCCTGTACCACCAGCTCCCGGACCGTTTTGAGTAGCAAAACCTTGACCTAATCCATTAAACGAACCATTAAAAATTATTCTTCTAGCTTGTAAAATAACAGGTTGTAACGCAGTCATATTAACCGTTGCTCCCGCTTGAACATTAATCCAATCGAAGTTTTGAGTGCCAGACAAATTTTGAGTGCCTGTTACTGTTAAGACAGAGGGAAACATTGATAAAGCTGAACCAGTGAACGGAACGGCTGAAGATGCCGCTGTTGCATTACCATATTTTAGATAAATTGTCAAACTCGCACCGGGCGAAATCGTTGGAAGTTTAACCCAAATATTCGTCTGGTTGGTATTAATCCCACTTTCTACATAATGAGGCAGTTCATTTGTACAAACTCCTTGAATAAAACGGATATCATTGCCTGAGGCTTGCATTTTATTTTGAGAAATAGGAGTTTGCGTGTCAAGGATTAGCAATGTTTGTAAATTATTAGTTGTAGCTAGAGGTGTATTGTTCGTAATTGTAACAGGTAAAGTATAATCCCAACCATTGTAAGGACAACAATTGTCAGCTTGTTGCGGAGTACAGTTTTGTGTAGTGATAGAAATTTGTGACGAATCAGAACAAGCGTATTGATCTGTGGCAACAACTGTTAACACGATATTACTTGCAGGATTATAAGTAAATGGAGAGCCTGTTCCTACTTGATTTAATGATGGATTTACCCATGAATACGTGTAAGGTGAAGAACCCAAAATTGTGGTAGCTGTAAGTTGCATTGGGTCTCCTTGGCAAACATTTTGTGCACTTGCGACAGGCGTAACTTGTGGACAAAGATTTACCTTTATTAAAGAAGCATATTGAGCCGGAGATACACAAGGAAATCCAGGGTTCGTGTAAACGTCATTCCATTTTCCATTGCTCATTTGCATAATTGCAACATCTTCTCCCGAGGAAGAACAAAGATCAGACGAATTACTCGGTTCACCTGGGTTCCAATTGGTAAAATTACAAGTACTTCCATCCATCCAATTCCAAGTCCCTTCTGTTATTCCATCAGAATAACCAATCCATAACCCTCCCGTTACTCCTGCTCCTTGTGCCGCAGCTAAAACAGCATCGTTTTCAGCTTGATTGCAAATTGTTAAAAGTGTTGCACCCACAGCTGAAGCTTGACTTTGGGCTGTGTTCCAATTACTCGTTGTTGTCGGATTATAAAAATACAAAGCACATGGATAGCCTGGTACGTTTAAGGGCAGAAAACCAGCTGTGTTCATAGCTGCATTAATTTGAGCAACGTTACAGGTACTGACTTGCTGGGCTAAAGAACAGATACTATTGAGCGTAAAAAGAACCAGTAAAACAACTATTTTTTTCATTAGATAAGTTTCAAATTTTATGTGTAGCAGACTCGTAAAAAAAGTTTTCAGTTGCTTGCTTAGCTAAATTCAGCTGTTTTTCTACTCATGATGTAACCAAAAGCTCCTGCGGTGATAAACATGATCAAACTATAAATTGCAGGTGGAATGCTCATAACGCTATTGTTCAAAACAGTTGTTGCGATAAAAATTGCCATTGTGCCATTATGAATCCCGATTTCCATTCCAATCGCTATTGCTTGTTTCTTTCCAATATTTAAAAAGCGAGGAATGTAATACCCAATACCTAAACTCAACACATTAAACAATAGTGCAGGAATTCCAATTTGCTGAAAATATTCAACAATGTTTGCTTTTTCCTTTATGATAGCTGAAATAATTATTAAAACGAGAAAAACTGCTGAAAGAATTTTAACAGGTTTGTCTAGTTTTTCAGAAACTCTCGGTATTACGGATTTGATAATCATTCCGATTGTTACTGGAACTAAAACAATCGCAAAAACCTCAAGAATTTTTTTGAATTGCATTGGAATGACTTGACCAGATTCTAGGAAATAATCTAAAGAGAAATTTACAATTAAGGGGAGCATTAATAAACTTAAAATACTATTAAAAGCAGTTAAACTTATATTCAAAGCGACGTCTCCATTTGCCAAATGACTAAATAGATTTGCTGTTGATCCACCTGGTGAGGCTGCTAAAAGCATTAACCCAACTGCTAATTCTGGTGCTAAACCAAAACCTTTTGCAATACCGAAACAAACTACTGGTAGAATTATCATTTGGCAAAAAAGTCCAATAAAAATAACTTTCGGATACTTCACAACTCTTTTGAAATCATCGATAGAAAGGGAAAGACCTAATCCTAGCATAATTATTCCCAATGCTGCGGGTAAAAATATGGTTGTAATTGCACTTGATTCCATAAAATATAGATTTACAAATTTTACTTAATGTTTTGAAAAATAAGTTTTATTTCGCTTTTTTCTTAGCCAAATCAAACCCAACGGACGTGTAGATCATTCTTCCAATTGTTGGGCCTCCAAAAACTTCGCGTCTTTTTTTATCCAGTAAATTTGAGCATCCTAATCTCACAATCATTTTGCTTTCTTTTACATTAAAATTGTAATTGATTTGAGCATCCCAAATGTGGTATGAAGGAATCTGTCCTGTACCAAATGTACTTTGCCATTCAAAACCATTTACCCATTGAAAATTTGTATTGAATCCTAAGTTTTTCCACACATTTTTACCTGTAAAACCAACATTTACCTTGTGCGGAGCGGTATTAAATCCAGGTATTAAATCTTCGTCTAAAGTTTCTGTTATAAGATTTGCGTACGTGTAATTTGCAGAAACTTGATATCCTTTAGGAAGATAGTAAGCTAAAGATAATCCACCACCCATTGAGTTTACTTTTTTAGTGCTATTTACGGGAACCTGATATACTTTATAATCTTTCGTAACGATTGCATCAAAACCACTTTCGGCTCCAGCAATTGCTCCATCCAATGGTGCAACAATGCGAACGTCAGCGATGAAGTTAGTATATTCATTAAAGTAAAAATCAGCATCAATAAAAAGCTTGCCTTTAATAACGCCGCGATAACCAAATTCAATTGTTTTAACTTGCTCTGGTTTTAATTTAGCATAATTTGCTTTTTTCAAAATGGAGGGGTCAATTGCATTTAAGTCACCATTTAATGCTTCTAAACTATCATTAAAAGCAGTTACAGAATTCAAGGTATAAATATTATCATAACCATTTAAATTCCCAAGTAAGGCAATCGGACCAAGATTTAAATTGATGTATTGATTTTGAAGTGTTGGTGTTCTAAATGCTGACTGCACTCCAACTCTGATATTGTTATTCTTAAAATTAGTTGAAACGGAAAGTCGAGGTGAAAATTGCGGCTGGAAGTTTTGATTTTTATCAATTCTTGCTGATGCATTTATCACTAATTTATTGTCATAAAAACGTTTTGTTCCTTGAACGAAAGCGCCCACTTCCCATAAAGTTAATTTTGTGAATTCAGCATCTCTATCCGCTGAACCATTCTCTAAAGTATCTGCGAAATTCACAAGTGTATCTGTAAAAATAGTACCAAAAGAACGAGGAGTGTAATATCTTAAACTTGCCCCCACTTGTAAATCCATCCATTTTATTTTGTCAATTTTATATTGTCCATCCAAATGGTAAAACGAAGATTTATCAACGAATTTTGATCCGTTTTGTAAGTCAGCATTTTTTGTAATTACATTTCTAACGCTGTCAAAGCCTGCTGTTCCTGGCTGATACCAAGAATTATTTGCATCAATTAATGCCGCATTCATTGAAGTTTGAACATCTGAAATATTAGCATCATTTCCATAGTCATTATTTAAACTTGAAAGTGTATTAAAAAAGGTGCTCAAATAAGTTGGAACCCAATTGTCTCCGATTGACGCTTTAGACACATTTATACCTGTAAATACGGCATCGTAAGAATTTCCTGCATTTTCAAATGTACCATAAGCCTTCACTAAGAAATTTTTACCGCTTAATTCTAATTTATGTTGTTGAAACATGATATCTTTAATTGAGTAGCGGTTTGCTCCTTGATAAATAGCAGTTCCTAAACCAAATTTTCCAGTGTAAGATAATTGAGTAGTTGGAGATAATTTATAATGTAATCCTAAACTTGTTTTAAAACTTTGAACATTATTGTTTGCCAATTGGTTTTCAAAGTAACCAGGCGCAACAACTTCTTTTACGTTTAATCCTAATTGTCCCACAACAGGATTGAATTCAATGTAGTTGTTTAGTGCAACCCACTGATCAATGTCTTCTTGCGATTGAGTCTGGTCAAACTGTAATTTAGAAACAATATTAGATAAATTTACATCCGCCGAAATATCACCATATATATTTGAAGCGCTGTCGTTTGCAATCCAATCTTTCATTTGCATAAAAGAAGCCGTAAATTTCACGGCAAACTTCTGCTCCTTACCAAAAGCCTCAGCATAGCGTAAATTTCCTTCCATTAAATTACGCGTTCCAGTTTTAATTTCAGCAGAAAGTCCTTGGTAATCATACGGGTTTTTAGAAATCATATTTACGACCCCTTGGAATGCGTTTGGACCATATAACGAAGAAGCTGGACCTGTAATAACTTCTATACTTTCTAAATCTAATGGATTTGCGCCAACTAAATTTCCAACTGGAAAATTCAAACCAGGTGCTTGATTGTCCATTCCGTCAACGAATTGAACAACACGAACAGGAGCGGTTGTATTAAACCCACGCATATTAACTGCTTGAAATCCAGCACTAGAGCTAGAAATATCAACACCTCTAAGGTTTTTTAGACCCTCGTAGAAATTCCCACTTGAAGTAGATAAAATTTGTTGAGACGTTAACTTTTGGATGCTTACGGGTGATTCAAGAATTTTTTCTGAAATACGTGAACTTGAAACAACGACTTCATTAAAAGAAACAACTTCGCCAACTATTGCAATTGATAGTATAGGATTTGAATTGATATTAATTGGAATTTTTAAATCTTGATATCCAGAATTTCTTATTGTTATTGTTTTTTCCTTCTCTCCTTTTGAGAAATCAATTTGAATGCTAAATTTTCCATTTTCATCTGAAACAGCTCCTTGATTGGTTTCTGACAACACAATTTTTGCAAATGCGAGAGGTTTTTTCGTTTCACTGTCAGTAATTACTCCATTAAAGTTTTTTACTTGACCTATAACGTTACTTCCCATTAAGGTTAAAACGACTAATAATATTAGCTTTTTGAATGTTTTAATCATGTTTCCGGTTTAATTTTGTCCTAAATTAAAATTTTATTTGAATAATTTTAACAATCTTTATTATTTTTATAAAAACTTGAAGTGAAAAATATGGTGTTAAGGGATCAATATTTAAAAAGATTATTAATTCAATTGTTTGTTTTTTAAAGAATTACGTAAAATAAATTATTATGAAACCAACACTGAAGAATAAAATATCTTTGAAAACAGATTTTTTAGTGCTTCTTATTTTTTTATTTTCGTTTCATTCACTTTTATTCGCTCAATTTCCTGTTTTTGGTGATGGTGTAACGGATAGCGAAGGAAATGTTTATCAAACAGTTATTTTAGAAAATGGGCAAGAATGGATGGCTGAAAATTTGAAAGTCAACTTGTTTTCCAATGGTGATTCAATTCCCGCTTTGGTAACAAATTCACTATGGCAAGTTGCAAATTCAGGAGCCTATTCAATTTATGAGAATAACACAACAAATAGTACAATTTATGGAAATCTGTATAATTGGTATGTGACGATTGACGAGCGAAATATTTGCCCGATAGGATGGCATGTGCCCACAGATTTTGAATGGACAGATTATTCTGATTTGTTAGGTGGAAATGGCGTTGCAGGCGGTAAAATAAAAATGCAAGATACGCTTTATTGGATTGCACCAAATTTAGGAGCGACGAACGAAAGTTTATTTTCAGGATTACCCGCTGGTTGTCGCTATGATGGTGGGAATTATTCTAATAAAAAAAAATATGCTTATTGGTGGACTTCAACTCAACTGGATAATCAATTTAGTTGGTATCGAACAACCAATTATAACAGTGATAATTTGGTTAAAAATTATGTTAGGAAGCAATCAGGTTATTCCGTTCGCTGTTTGAAAAATCAACCTTTGGGACTTTATGATGAAAATAATGCTCAAATTTCCATTTTTCCTAATCCAACGAACGACATGTTAACAATAAAAGCAGGCGGATTTAGCAAAACTTTATTTATTCAAAACCTTAACGGTTTAACTATCAAAACTATTCAAATGACTTCAAAAGAAGAACAAATTTCTCTAAATTTTCTTTCAAATGGAATTTATTTTATTGTTGATTCTTCAACGATGAAAAGGATTCGGTTTACAAAATTTTAATTTTTAATTAATTTTTGTTTGTTGGCTATTAACTTTAACTTAATTTAGGGAAAAATTAACCAACATGAATAAAATTATATATTGTTTCATTGCAGCTTTAGGTGTCAATAGTTTAAGTGCTCAAGTATCCAATAATAATGGACAATTAGACAATTTAGAGGAATTATCAACCAAATACACAATTCCAATTATTATGCCAGATGGAATTGAGTTGATGACAGATGTTTACTTACCAATCCTACGCGACTCTTTATTGGTTGATGTTGATATCTTAGGCACAACAGTTCCCATTCAAATTTTGAAGAAAGGTGTTCAGTTTATCATGTATGATTCTATTAATGGTCAACCCAACCCAAATCCGTATCAATTACCGATGGTTTTTTCGAGAACTCCGTACAATAAGGGAACCTGGGATGGTTTAGCTTCACCTATTAATATGTTAGGATATTGTTATGCTGTTCAAGATATGCGCGGTCGCTACACTTCTCAAGGTGTTTATATGCCTTTGTACAGCGATGGTTGGAATAAAGACCCATATCATCCAACTTATGGTCACATTTTGGATGTTACACCACTAACAGATCCACGAAATGGTAACAAACATGAGGACGGTTATAATTCAATCCAACAAATTTTAAATCAAGATTGGTTATTTGATAACGATCAAAATGGGACATCTGAAACTACTGCTAAATTGACAAATGGTAGAATTGGAATGTTTGGTGCATCAGCCTTGGGTTACAATCAATATCAAGCAGCGGCAGCGAGAAAAATAAATCCAGACGAACCAGGAATTAAATGTTTGGTTCCCATTGTAGCAACTCAAGAATTTTATAAAAGTACGGGTTTTCAAAATGGAGTATTTAGAGATCGTTTAGTAAATGGATGGTTGAAAGGACAAATTTTTACTGGCACCGATGACGATTTAAATGAAATTGATAACGACATTGACAATAATTTACATTCAGCAACAGATTATGGTTTACCAAATAAATTTGTGGCTGCAGCAAATGCAATCGACCATTTTTCAAGTGTTCGCTACTTAGGAGGTCCCGCAGGATACTATCCAAATAGTATAGGTAGAGGTGATATGGATGCAACTCATGCTCCTGTTAACTCAGAAGGTTTGGGAGATAAAAATGGCACAATTAGTCGTTATACAAATATGGAAACTCCAGCTTACCACTTAACTGGTTGGTGGGATATCTTTACAGATGGTCAAATTGAAACATGGAACTTAATGAAACAACATTTGGATCCAACCAAAAGAAGTAAATACCTTCAAAAACTAATCGTAGGTCCTTGGGCTCATCAAACTGTTGGTTCAACTATTACTGGTGATATGGAATACAAATCAAATGTAAGTAGCATTTTAGGAATTGAATTAGGTGCGTTTTCAGAGACTGAGTTACCATTAGCAAGTGCTGTTAATTCAGAGTTGATTCAATGGTTCCGTTATAATTTGAATTACGACTCAACACAATATTTAGGCGAACCAAAAGCATTTATTAAAGCTTCTTCGGAATGGAGTGATGCTGGATTGGTTCAAGTTAGAGTTCCTGCAGAGGATTATAAAATTCCTTTAAATGACTTAATTAGTTTTTTAACTGGAGCAACGGATTTACCAGGTTTGAAAGTTGCACTTAGAGCTTCTAATTCAACAGATCCAGTGGGAACGATTCAAATTTATGATATTCCAGCAACAGGAACACCGCTCATCACAGGTTTAGAAGGTGCTGAGGTTTCAAAAGTAGAGTATAAAGATTTTGATTCTATTCCAGATATTCGTTTTTATGTTGTTGGCCCAGTTAATGATGGAACGACAATCAATGATGCTGTTGGTAATTACTGGTATGGTGCTGACGAATTCCCTTTGACAACTGGTGTTCAATGGCAGAACTTTTACTTGCATAAAAACGGTACAATTAACACAACTCAACCAACATCTGACGAAGGATTCAGCATGTACTTACACAACCCTGATGACCCAATTAGTACTATTGGTGGAGCGAATATGATTGTAAAAACTCCTGATGGTTTACGTGATAGTCAAGGTCAATTTAATTTGAAGGATTGGGCAGAATACACTATGGATCGTCCAGGTGTTATTAAATTTGAAACAGAAGTTTTACAAGACACATTGTGTGTTGTTGGTTTTCCAGAGGCTACAATTTTTGCGAAATCAAATCCTTCTGGTGTTATTTCAGGCCCAACTGATACAGATTTCTTCGTACGAGTTGTTGATGTGTATCCCGATGGCAGAGAGTTGTATGTTGTAGAAGGATGCGTAAATGCAAGAGCTAGAAATTATGCTCGTTCTATTGTTGACGGTCAAGAAGATGAGAATGCAGTTTTTGAAAATATTAACATCGGGCAAATCTATGAATATTCATTTCAAATGATGCCTATAGGTTATACCTTTGGGAAAGAACATAAAATGAAGATTTTGATTTCAAGTTCAAACTACCCTCGTTACCAATCAAATCCAAATCTACCAATTGAACCAAACGAATTTTTTAGAAGAAGACCAGGAGATGGTAGAACATACACTTTTGAAGGACAAGAAATGTCGCCAAGAGTTGCAATCAACCGAGTAGCATTTTCTGAAGAATTTGCAACAAGAATTAAGTTGCCCATTTTGAATCAACCAATGTTAGGAGTTGAAACAATCAGTTCAATTTCGGATGACGCTCAAATGAACGTATATCCAAATCCAACACAAAGCGAAGCAATTGTTTTTATGAATTACGCCTCTGAGTTTAATGTTGCTTTATATGATTTATCAGGAAAACAGATTTCAAATTCTGTTTTTCAAGGTGAGCAAACTACTGTTGATTTGAATTTCTTGAAAAGCGGAATTTATTTAGTTACTGTAAAGGATAGTAAAAATGGAAATCAAATGACTTCACGCATCATTAAAAACTAATATTTTTAAGCATTAACTTAAGCCTCTTCTTTTACGGAAGGGGCTTTTTTTATTCTATTTTTATTAATGAATTTATCCTTTCCAAAATCCGATTACTTACCTTGCTGTATCCCTATTTACAATTCCTTGGTAATGCCTTTTTATTATTTTTGCTACACTATAAAATATACCAGGATTTCTGTTTTCGGCTAAATCACATCAAAAGAAAGAAGACCCATTGCTTCACCTTGTTAATTTATAACACGAAAATCTTTAAACATTCATATCAATTTACGCTTCAAAGAGGTTTCTAAATTTACCAATTTAAGTACCACTTTCTACTTGTTTTTCACAAGATATTTTGTTTTTGAAAAACGAGATTTATGCTAGAAAAAATTTAAATGTTGCAACGTCCTGTAATAGTGCCATGAGCGCTTGCTGTGATAATAGGCTAAAAAGTATAAGCTTAATTTTTTTCAAAATTTATATCATCCCGAAGCTCTTGTTTGGGTTTGACTTGTTTAATCCATAAGTTTTCAATAATCAAGTTCTTGATTAAGAAGAGCAGCAGCAAATATCTCAGCATTATTCATCATTGTGTTGAATTCTAAAATTATTTTCCTCACACAAAATCACTTTTTGCCTAAAATTTAAGTTTGGAAAATAAATGGACAGTATTAAAATAAATGCTTCCTACGGTTTCAACTGAATAGTGATGTAAAAATAAAGATTAAAAAAAAAACCAAATTTTACTTTCTAGCCATTGAAATGCAAAAAAAATCACCTAAAATGGACTGAGAAAATAATTATTTCAGAACTCCCATTCGAAAAATCTTAACAATTCTACATTTTACATTTTCAATTTTTTCTCCTGATTTTAAGGATTAAAAATAAAATTAATTCAAAACTAACTTTTTACTTGTCAAAAAGAATAGAAATCATTAAATTCAAGTAAAATTTGAATTATGCTGAAAGATATTAAATTAGAAAGAGTGTTGTTTTTGGACGTTGAAACTGTTCCTCAAACGTACGATTACCAGGACCTAGATGAAAAGACAAAAGAGCTTTTCAACCAAAAAACACGCTTTTCGCAAAATGAAGAAAAATCTTTTGAATCGCTTTACAATGAGCGAGGAAGTATTCTTTCAGAGTTCGGTAAAATCATCTGCATTTCTATTGGGCTAGTTACAAAAGACAGTTTGGGCGTTCGGAAAATTCGCTTGAAGTCATTCGCACACGATGACGAAGAAACAATTTTATTGCAATTTAAAAAATTATTGGAGACGCAAGAATACGTTTTGTGTGGCCACAATTCCAAAGAATTTGATATTCCATATATATGTAGAAGAATGTTGATTAATGGAATATCACTTCCAAATACATTAGACATTGCAGGGAAAAAACCGTGGGAAATTAACCATTTGGACACTTTAGAACTTTGGAAATTTGGTGACTACAAAGCGTTTACCTCACTGTCTTTACTATGTCATGTTTTTAATATTCCAACTCCAAAGGATGATATTTCAGGAGCTGACGTTGCAAGAGTTTATTACGAAGAAAAGAATTTGAATCGCATTCGTCAGTATTGTGAAAAAGATGTGGTTGCTTTAATTCAATTACTTTTGCGCATGAAAGGCGACACTTTAGTTGCGGAAGGAAATATTAGTTCGGCTAGTGATGAGTAATGCCAATAATGGTTTTTTTCCTGTCTTTTTTAAAATTGAAAGTTTTATTTACCATTAATTAGGGTATAAAGAGCCATTTCAGAAAATGTATTGTTGAATAAAATTCGATATACGAAGCGTGCTTCTTTATTAAAACCAATTTTTTTTTAACAGAAAAATAGCACCTCTATTATTAGGAGAAATTTTGGCTTCTATTATATGTAAACCCATTGTTTTAAATCCAAAATGGTAGTAACTGCTTTAAAGAAAATATTTTTCCCAATAATTTATTAAAAGTTTACCATCTAGTTCTGCTCTTAAATCAATCCTTACATAATCCTTGAATAATGTGGAATGTATCGTGAGCCACTGTGATTTGTTTTTTTAATGTTTCGTCTTTGGCATTTTTCTGAACTGATTTTTGAATTTCTGCACAATTTTTTACCAATTGACTAATCGCTTTTTGAATTTCAGGTTTATTCAATGAAACGGGTGGGGTAGAATTTTTTAGTAATAAAGCTTTTGCTAATAATTCGTTACTTCTCAAACGTAAAGGTTCTAAGTTTCCTGTTTCAGCGGGATGAAACGTTTGTGACATAACTTTATGAAATTCTTTTAATGCAGGCCAATTATCTTTTTCAATTTCGTTTAATAGAGAATCTTGAAGCGCATTTGCATATTTTTGGGAAACAACTCCCCAATCAATTAGATTCCAAACGCCATCCAAGTAATCGCCTCGTTTGTTTTGATATTTTAAATAATATGCATGTTCCCAAACGTCAATTCCTAAAATTGGAATTCCACGATCTTTGGCAACATCCATAATCGGATTATCTTGGTTTCCAGTGCTTGTTACCATTAATTTTTTTTCAGGTGTCACAATCAGCCAAGCCCAACCGGAACCAAAACGTGTTGCTCCAGCTTGGTTTATGAGTTTTTTTAGTGAATCAATCGAACCATATTGTATTTTGATTACTGTTTCTAATTGGTTAGAAATTATAGTTTGATTTGTTTTCGGAGCTAGTATTTCCCAAAAAAGTGAGTGGTTGTAATGACCTCCAGCGTTGTTGCGAACGGCATCAGTACGAAAACTTGCATACATAAGTAATTCGTTGATTGGTGTTGTTTCCATTTTCGTTCCAGCAATTGCTTTATTTAAATTGTCAACATAGCCTTTATGGTGCTTTGAATGGTGAATTTGCATGGTTAAAGCATCAATATTTGGTTCATATTCAGCATATTGAAACTTCAAAGTTGGCAGAGTATAGGTTTGAGCTTGAAGAAGTAAGAGGTTGAAAATGAATAGGAGGGAAGTGATGGTTTTCATAAAATTTTTATTTTGGTGAAATTAAGCTAATTAGCTCGTTTAGGGTTTATTTGTTCCTGTAATTAGTGTTAAATTAGGAATAGGAGAATTAAATTTTGGCAAGTTATTTTCGTTGAACAGCTTCTTTTAATACCATGAACTAATGTTTCAATAGCTTCTTTAACAATCAAATTACCCAAAATCATATTTCTTAGTTTTTTAAGCGTATTACGAAGTCTAATAGCAGTGAATTCGAATATCAGATAAAAAATTTTGATTGTTGTGATTTTTCACCGATGGTTTTTCAATTTTACTGGAGTTGTTCGATAAGCCTTTATATTAAGAATCTATCAACCCCTATTCATCCATTTCGCAACGTATTTACCGATAATATCAAATTCTAAATTTATAATTGAACCTACTTTCAACTCATGAAAATTGGTATGCTCATACGTAAATGGGATGATACAAACGGCAAAAGAATTTTCTTTAGAATCAACAACAGTTAAGCTCGTACCATTTATAGTGACAGAACCTTTTTCAACTGTCAATTGATCGTCGTTGTATTCAAAAGTATATTTCCAGCTTCCATTTTGATCTTCAATGTTAACGCAGGTTGCAACTGTATCAACGTGTCCTTGAACAATGTGACCGTCCAAGCGACCATTGAATGCCAGACAGCGCTCTAAGTTCACTTTCGTCCCTTTTTCCCAAGTGTTAAGATTGGTTTTGTCCAACGTTTCTTGAATCGCTGTAACAGTGTAATTTTCACCATCGATTTTCACCACCGTTAAACAGCAACCGTTGTGTGCGACACTTTGGTCTATTTTAAGTTCGTGTGTGAAAGATGAATGAATTGTAAAATCAATATTACCATTCTTTTTTTCTATATTTTTAACACTCCCTAAGGTTTCAATTATGCCTGTAAACATTGTACTTTTAGGACAAATATAAGGAGGTTTGTTTATGAAGTCACATGTTGTAGTTCTGTTTTTTATTGTTTTAGTACTTTCTTCTTGTAACGTGTTTAAAATTGCACACAACAGAAGTGAAAAATTATTAACAAATAATAATTTTAAAGAAGATTTTTTAATCACTGATTCACTCAATTTACATTACTGGAAAGGTGGAAGTGGCCCCGTAGTTCTATTTATTCACGGATTTGCTCAAGACGCTGCTGCTGATTGGCCGAAAGAAATGGTGGCATTTTCAAAAAACTATACGGTTATCGCTGCAGATTTAGTTTGGTTTGGAAAAAGTGATTCTAAAAAACCTACTAATTTGTATACGCAGACCCAAGCACTCGTTTCTTTACTCAAGAATTTAAAAGTGGACAGCTTATCCATTATTGGTCAATCTTATGGTGGTTTTGTAGCTGTTGATTTAGCATTGACAAATGAATTTAAGGTTCAAAAATTAATCATTGCCAATAGTCCCGGACCAACATTCGTTGTCAATGAATTGCAAAAATTATGCGTTCGTTATAATGTGAAAAATGTAAATGATATTTTAATTGCTAAAAAACCAGATGACATACAGCTGCTTGCTAACATGTCTGTTTATAAAGATAAGGAACTTTCTAAATTCATTCGCAAACAATATTTTTCTTATTACGCTGGAAAAAACACACAGCAAATGAATGATTTACTCAACTCACTTCCTTCTGAGAAAAATCGTATTTCAAATATTGAACCTTTGAAAAAAATCAAAACCCTTGTTCTTTGGGGAAAAGAAGATGAGTTGTTTCCTGAGAAAGAAGGTGAGAAATTTGCTAAAGCTATCAATGCTTTCTTTATCTCCGTTCCAAATACGGGTCACGCCATGCAACTTGACGATGAAGAGCAATTTATTCAAATTTTGAGTGATTTTATTTCAGACAAAAAGCCAAATACATTTAAAGGGAAATAGTTAATCAGGTTAAATATAAAGCGTGTCACGTATCACTTCCATCGATTTTTCGACGTTGAATTTTGGTGTGTGAATCGTTAAGTATTCTAAAAGAATATAAAGTGCTTTTCGTGTCGTTTCGTTGGAATAATTAGTCGTAAGTTCATCTTGAAACAAGCTTCCAAGTAAACTGACTACTTCACCTTCGACACCAGTAGAATTAATGGATTTATCATCTGAGAACTCTCCCTTTTTGATATCAAAACTGATTGGAGCATCCGATTCAAAAAGCGGTGAATAACCCAATTCTTTTGTTAATCCAGCGAGGAAATGAAGTGGGAAATTAAAACAATCTTTACTGTTTTCAAGAATCAAAATTTGATTTTTCACAAATTTGAAAAGTGAAATGTCTGCTTCTTCCATTTTAATAGTTTGCTTCAAAATATCGGCAATGAAAAAACCTAAAATTATCTTCTGTGGATTGCTGAAAAAATCATTCAATGGGACTGCAATATCTAAAGAATTGATTATCCCCATATCGCTTTCTGGCCGTTTGAAATAAGTGATTTCATAGATTCCTAAAGCGAAAATTGCTTTTTTCTTCTTTTTCGCACCCTTAAAAATAAAAGTTGAAAGACCTTTGTTTTCAGTAAAAAAAGTCAAAATCAAACTACTTTCTGAATAGCTTTTTCGGTAAATTAAAATTCCTAAATCGTTTTGTTTCACTTCGTTTTGTTTCAATTTAGTTATTAAATGCCGTTTTTCAATTCACTCGATTAGAATTCTAAATAGATTTTAAATGGTTTTTAAACGACATTTAAAAACATCGTCGGTATTACTCCTTTCTCGAAATTTTAAAATCAATTTTATAATAAAAAATAGGCAAAAATCCCAATTGGGTTTTTTGTGCAGTGGGTTGGTATCCCGGCTGTGCGACTTCATTCGGATCTAAACTTGGTGCATACGCCAAACTTAATAAATTACGTGTATTGAAAATATTCACTAAATCTAGACCTATTTCATGTGTCGCTTTTGAAGCGTTCATTCTCCAGCTGATTTTTAAATCCATTCTGAAATAATCCTGAAATTGTAAATCATTGAACATAGAATCTAAGAAAATGATTTCTTTTAAGGTTTCCGTTTGTGGGATATTCACCAACCCATATCTACGACCTCCAGAAACTGTTATTTTCGTGCCTATTCCCAGCACATGTTTTGCTCCCAATTTGAATTCTTTTCCAATTAATAAATTGGCAACATATTTTCCATTGTAAGAAGTATTTCTCAAAATTCCGTCGCTACCCGTATATTTTGAATCGTATAATGTTCCTGAAAATAAAAAGAAAAAGGATTTGTCAAAGTATTTTTGAATTGTTAATTCCATTCCATAATTCAAACCTGTACCTGTATTTTGCAATGAATCAGGGAAAATACGTGCAAATCCTCCACCCATATTAATCATTGAAAAAGATGAAGGAGAAATTGTAACTGGAACATCGTACAAATACTGATAGTATATTTCAGTTCGTATATTTAAGCCTGCTTTAGCAATCGATTTTTCATAACCAATTCCAGTGTGCAAGCTTCGCATAAAACCCATGTTTTTGTTGTGATAGATTTTCGATCCGTCTGCCTCGGTCAAATGATAAGTGTACGTATAAAGTGGTTGAATTTGGCTGTGCATTCCAGCGCCCATAAATACAGATTGATTTCCTTTCATACGGTACTTCAAACCAACTCTTGGCTCTGCAACGCTTATACTATTTGTCATTGAAAAATACTGTGCGTGAATTCCAGCAGTAACATCTAGGTTTTCATTTGCCCGCCATTTCCATTGAACGAAAGGTTGAACCAGAGCTGTGATTCCTTGGTAATCCCAACGAACTACGAAATCAGTTGGAATCAAAACATTTTTCAAGGCAGAATCCAATTGATTCATGTAAAAACCATCTACATTGATCCCCGCTTTAATCAAATGTTGTTTATTGAATTTATGATTTACACTAAAGTAACCCGATAATTTTTTTTCTGAAAATTTATAAGACATTAATTGATAAATCGAGTCAACACGAATGGTAACTTGATTCGTAGCTGCATTTGTGTCTAAACTTCGCTGTAAATAATTGTGCAAAGAATGTTGTTCTTCCATTGAATAAGCAAGTGTCGCAGCAATAAATGTTTTTTCATTTAGTGGTTTTTTGTAATTTAATCCCGTTACAAACATTGAAGTGCCAAAATATTGATCTCGGTCACCTTCCCCATAAAATTCGTTGGAATATTCAGTTTGTTCAGAAATTTTAATGGAAATATTACTTTTCCCCCCAATTCCGAAAGCTGAAAGTTGTCCTCCTTTTTTCAATTGCCAATTAAATTTAAAAGCCCCATCGCCATAAACTGGAACAGCATCTGTACCGATTTGAATTCCCAATTGCTGAAATAAGGAAAGCGTGGAATATCTTCCCATCACCAAATAGCTCGACTTCCCATTTTTACTCATAGGACCTTCTGCTAATAATTCTGTTCCAAGAAAACCAAATTGTCCTGTGAATTCGTGCTGGTTTTTATTTCCATTTCGCAATTTTAAGTCAAAAACTCCCGAAGTACTATTTCCATATTCAGCAGGAAATGCGCTCATAAAAAAGTCGGAATTACTAAGGATTTTATTGTTCAAAACAGAAATAGGTCCGCCAGTGCTTCCTGAAATTGCAAAATGAGATGGATTTGGAATGTCTATTCCTTCCACGCGCCAAACAACTCCAAGTGGCGAATTTCCGCGAATTATAATGTCGTTTCTCGAATCATCGGCGCCTTGAACTCCAGCAAAATTTGAAGCCATTCGCGCGGGATCCATTCGCGAACCTGGATAGCGATTTGTTTCTTCTACGCTAAATTGTTGTGCAGAAATTACTGCCATTTCATTAATAACATCTCCTTTCTTTCGAGCGCTTACTGTAACTTCTTCTTTCGTAGTAATCAATTCCGTCAAGGGAATATTTATGATTAATTCTCGTCCAGAATTTACTTCGATAGTAAGAGTTTTGCTATCATACAATGAATACGAAGCAGTAATCTGATATTTTCCAACGGGAACTTTTTTTAATTCAAATTCACCATCAGGATTTGTAAGAGTGCGATATGGCTCATTATTTGCAACTTTAATTTCAACTTTAACACCAACGAGTGCAAAATTTGTTTCACTATCGTAAATTTTTCCTCTAACAGTTTGAGTTGGTGTTTGGGCCTTTGCTGCATTTATGTTAATAACCAAAACGATCAGCAAAAAGAAGTGTAAGTATCTTGTCATTATTTGGTTTATGGAACGAATATAAGTGCAATAATTTGGAATTTGCGGGTTTGTATATTCAAGTTAACAAAACCAACTGTTCAAATCGCCTGAATTTACCTTGCTGAATTGATTTAAACATAGTGTAAGTCTCCACTAAAGGGTAAAAATTGGACGCGAATTATAAAAATATTATACGTTAAAGCGACCTTGTTTTGCTAATTCGTAGATGTTAAAATTTTAGTTTAAATTCTCCCACTTAATGAATAAGGTCTGTTGTGAATGTGCTGAAAGTGTAAATAACCCATTATTTTTTTGATTGTGAACAAAACTTAAATTTTTAGCACGGTATTTGAAAAGGGTTAAAACTTATTACCTTTAACCAAAATTTTAAATATGAAAACAATTTTCACAGTTGCATTTTTCTTGCTTTTTAGCACTATTTCTATCGCACAAGAATCCCTAACCTGGCACACTGATATGGAAAAAGCAATTGCAATTTCTCAAAAGGAGAAAAAACCAATCATGTTATTTTTCACAGGAAGCGATTGGTGTGGATGGTGTATCCGTCTTCAAAAAGAAGTTTTTACTAAATCAGACTTTGCAGATTGGGCAAAATCAAACGTAGTTTTAGTTGAGCTTGATTTCCCTAGAGCAAAAGCACAATCAGAAGCAATTAAAAACCAGAACACTTTATTACAACAACAATTCAGTGTACAAGGTTACCCGACATGTTGGTTTGTAATGCCTGAAAAAACAAAAGAAGGTAAATATAACTTGACACAATTAGGATCTCAAGGTTATATAGCTGGTGGTCCTTCAAATTGGATTACAAGCGCAAAAACAATTATTAGCTCAAAAAAATAAGATAGAATCGGAGCAAAAAAACGAATCTTAAATAATACATTTTATATTTCAAACAGAAAGTCCTCTCGAATTAATTTCCGGGAGGACTTTTTTTTGAAAACGTACTCTAATTTTGAATAAAGCCGAAGAATATGCGAATCAAAAGGCTTGTATTATCTTTTCTTCTTCTCATACGTTTTTCAAGTGTTATTTCTCAGCAAGAAGATCAAAATATTGAAGCTTTCGACAGTCTATTAATTCCAAAAAATTATTTTGGTGGATGCATAGGATATACATTAATTTCAATTGTTGAATTTACAAAACATCAAAGCTCTTTTTCTTATTATTTTGCAAGTGAAGGTGTTTCTGTAGCGTTATTCTATCAAAGAAGCAGGTTGAAAAATTGGTTTAAATTAGAGATGCAATATGGCTTTCAAAAAGTCAATGCGGAAATAAAAGGAACAAGTTACTATAATAACAATAATTACTCATCATATTCTATCGGTGTTAATATTGAAAAAAGGTACAGGTTTTATTTTACGAATTACTTCATTTTTAGTATTTTACAACATTACGTCACTGGAGGAATTAATTTTGGAATACGGTATAAAATTCAAAACTCAAAACTTTTATTTTTGTTACCACAGGTTTCAAGTTCTACTTTTATTTTTGAGAATCTTTCATCTAGTGACGAAAAAAAATCCGAAACATCAGTTCGATTTAGGACATTCATCCGTGATCTGATAAGATTGTTGAGAATGTCGAAATATTCTGGAAGGTAACTCTTCAATCTTCATCCTTCTTTTCGCTTCGTTGAATCACTTACTCATCCGCAGCTGATTTTAGTTCCTTTTCACATTCCGCATACGAAAATCCTCTCGAAGCTAAATAACGAAGGACTTTTTGCTTTTTTGTCCAAGGGTCTTTTTCAGATTTGAGTTCATTAGATTTTTTTTCAATCAAACTCCCTATTGCGTGTTGGTATTCGTTTTCATCCAACGAATCCAACGCTACCTTGATAATTGGAGCTTCGACATGTTTTTGAATTAATTCAGCTTTAATTTTTTGCTTTCCCCATCGTTTAATGCGTAATTTCCCTTGTGCATACGATTCAGCGAAACGTTGTTCGTTTTGGAATTTATTTTCTTGTAAACTTTTGAGAATAAGAGCACAATCATCTTTCGATAAATCATAATTCTCTAGTTTATTCTTAACCTCAAAAACACATCGTTCCTGATAAGCACAAAAGCCTTCCAGTTTACGAGTTATGTCTACGATATCAGACAATTCCAATAAAATTAGAGTACGATTTCTTCGTTGTTCTTGTTAACAAAAGAATACTGTAATAAATGATTGGCAGCAATGCCTCTCACGGAAACCCATTTTTTGTATTTAAAGAACCATTTCATTTGTTTTGAAATCATTCCTTTCTTAAAAAACGCTTCTAAATACGGATGAACTAACAAAGAAACGTCTTTTTCTCTTCTATCTTCCAACAAGAAATGTAGATTTGATTCGATTTCGTCTGAGAACAAAATACTCGCTTGAATTTCACCGCTGCCATTGCAGGTAGGGCATAATTCAGTTGTTTTAATATCTGTTTCTGGACGCACTCGTTGACGCGTAATTTCGATTACACCAAACTTAGAGGGAGGAAGGATATTGTGTTTTGCACGGTCGGATTTCATTAACTCTTTTAATTTTTCAAAGAGCAATTTATTATTTTCCTTGTCGTGCATGTCAATAAAATCGACGCAAATGATTCCACCCATGTCACGCAATTGTAGCACACGTGCAATTTCTTCGGCAGCTTCCGAGTTGGTTGCTAATGCATTCGATTCCTGTCCGTCGGCACCTTTTCGATTCCCACTGTTTACATCAATCACGTGCATTGCTTCAGTGTGTTCGATAATCAAATATCCACCGCTTGCCATAGGAACCTTCTTTCCGAACAAGGTTTTAATTTGTTTATTGATTCCGAATTTCTCAAAAATATCTAGTTTACCGTCGTAGTATTTCAGAATTTTTTCTTTTCCTGGTGCAATTGAACTTATGAATTCTTTCATTTCGTCCAACAACTTCCCATCATTCACGAAAATATTTGTAAAGTCAGCGTTTAATAAATCTCTCAGAATCGAAGTAGTTGTATTGAGTTCTCCCAATACACGTTTTGGAGGTTGCGCACCTTTCATGTTAGCGTGCATGGTTCTCCATTTATCCATCAAATTATTTAAGTCAGATTCTAAATCTGCAGTAGACTTATGTTCTGCAACTGTACGGATTATTACCCCAAAGTTTTTGGGTTTAATACGTTCCATCAAATCCTTTAAACGATCTTTTTCTTCGAAATCTTTGATTTTCTGACTAACAGAAATTTTATCAGAAAAAGGCACTAATACCAAATACCTTCCAGCCAATGTAATTTCGGAACATAAACGAGGACCCTTGGTTGAAATAGGTTCTTTGGCAACTTGCACCAAAATAGGTTGAGAAGAAGAAATGATGTCTCCGATTTTTCCTTCTTTCTCAATTTCTTTTTCAGATTTAAAATACATTAAATCTGAGGCATTTTGTTTACCGTGTAATGTATCTTTTACAAACTTATTTAATGAATTAAATTGAGATCCAAGGTCAAGGTAATGCAAAAAAGCATCTTTTTCATACCCAACATCCACAAATGCTGCATTTAAACTAGGAACAATTCTTCTAACCCTTCCTATATAAATATCACCAACTGCAAATTCCGAATTTCCCCGTTCTTCATGCAACTCGATTAATTTTCCATCACGTAGCAATGCAAGCCATACACCGTTTGAACGGGCATCGACAACTAATTCTAGATTCACAATGTGATTTTTAGTTAAATAATGAAAGCTCAATGAAAATTCACTGAGCTCCCTTTTCATTTACATTGGAAGACTATTTTTTCTTCTTGTGACGGTTTTTTCTCAAACGCTTTTTACGTTTGTGAGTTGCCATTTTATGTCTTTTTCTTTTTTTACCACTTGGCATAATGCGTTGTATTAATTATTATAAAGATGATGATTTTTAAACAAAAACACTCCCTCTTATTTCAAAAAGGGAGTGCAAAGGTAATAAAATTTTATAAAAAATTTAATCGCTCAAATTATTTAATGATAACTTTATTTTTTACTTCCTCAACGAATGTTTTTGAAGGTTTGAAAGAAGGGATGTTGTGAGCAGGGATAATGATTGTTGTGTTCTCTGAAATGTTTCTTCCCGTTTTTTGTGCTCTTTCCTTCACAATAAAACTTCCAAAACCTCTCAAATAAACATTTTGACCACTCGCCAAAGAAACTTTAATGGCGTTCATGAATGCTTCAACGGCTCTTAGAGCTTCTGCTCTTTCTAATCCAGTTTCATCTGCAATTCCTGCAACAATGTCTGCTTTTGTCATTTTAATTAGAGATTATTAGTTATTAATTATTCTTGTGTTTTCGCGCACAAAAGTACCTTATAGATTGTTTATATTATTAATTTTCGACTAAAATTTCACAAAAATTATCATAAATGCTTCTTTTTCAAGACCTAATCATCAATTGGTACCATGAAAATCATCGTAATTTGCCTTGGCGTGATACCAATAACCCCTACTTTATTTGGTTGAGTGAGATTATTTTACAGCAAACTAGGGTCGATCAAGGTCTTCCATATTTTGAAAAGTTCATTGCGCATTATCCTACTGTTTATGAACTTGCTAACTCTGACGAACAAGCAATTTTGAATGATTGGCAAGGTTTAGGATATTATAGTCGTGCTCGAAATTTACACAAAACAGCGAAGGAGGTAGTTGAAATTCACAATGGACGTTTTCCAGAAACTTATTTAGAACTTTTAAAATTAACGGGAATTGGTCCATACACGGCTGCTGCAATTGCTTCTTTTGCTTTTGATGAAGTGAAAGCTGTTGTGGACGGTAACGTTTACCGTGTGCTAAGCCGCATTTTTGATTTAGACGATGCGATTGATTCAAATCAAGGGAAGAAAAACTTTGAATTACTTGCAAATGAATTAATTGATAAATATAAACCAGCAATTTATAATCAAGCGATAATGGAGTTTGGAGCTTTGCAGTGTGTACCTGTAAACCCAACTTGTGGAGCATGCCCGTTACAGTTTCAATGCCTCGCTTTCAAAAATAAAACGATTTCTCAGAGACCCGTAAAATTGAAGAAGGCAAAAGTTGTAGTGCGCCATTTTTTGTATTTAGTTGAACTTTCTAAATCAAAAACTATTCGCATTGAAAAACGTGAAGGGAAAGGAATTTGGCAAAATCTGTTTCAGTTTCCGTTGCTCGAATTTGATTCTTCTGAAAAAAAAAACATCTTTTTAACTACGCTTAAAGCTGAATTTATTTCTCAAGAATATAAACATATTTTATCGCATCAGCACTTGTTAGCTCATTTTGCCGTGCGTACCCCAAGGGAAAAAATAAGATCAAATCAACAAGAAATTTCACTTTCTGAACTTTCAGATTTTCCTATCCCTCGCCTGATTGAAAAATTCTGGGAAGAATATTCAGAAATGATTTCAAAGATCTGATTTTAAGAAATATATGAGATAGAAATAACTATTTAATAGGTTCTTTTTAAATCGAAACGACATTTCATAATTGGTAAATAATTTACCTAATCCGCTAAAAAATAACTAACTTAAATTTTTGTTTAGACGGGGAGAAAAACCTTTCTGTTTTCTAACCTATTTCTCAAACTTAATTTTTTTATGCGTTTGATTCGTCTTGCCATTCACTAAGTCTAATTCATTACATTTGTGGATTATAACGGTGACATCTAAAATTCTTCACAAAATGATTGAAATAAAACAAAATAATGGAACAATAGAAGGCTCAGCTATTGTTTATGCCATAGGAAAATCTTCAAAAAAGAAACTTGAAATCACTGGGATTCCTTCAGAAACAGTTAAAACATTTCAAGGGAATCCAGATAATAAATTTGATTTTTTCAAACTTCCTTCGGGATTCGTGTTTTTAGTAAATGAAGACCAAAATCTTGAAGATTTGAGAGCGATTGGTTCAAAGATATTTGATTTTATTGCTAAAGATACCGAATCTGTTCACGTTCAAGGCTCGTCCAAAGTTTCGCTTGCAATTGCTGAAGGTGTTGCATTAAGTAGCTACCAATTTAATCAACATTTCAGTAAACCAACTTTTCATAAATTAAATACAATCACGGTTTCTGACGAAGTAAATGAGAATAAAATTTTAGAATTAAACAATATTGTGAAAGCTGTTTTTTGGGCAAGAACTTCTGTAAATACGCCTGTTTCCCATTTGAATGCAGAGCAATTAGCTGAACAAATCGTGGAATTAGGCAAAGAAGCTGGTTTTCAAGTGCAAGTTTTAGAAAAAACACAAATTGAGTCCTTGAAAATGGGTGGATTGTTAGCAGTAAATAAAGGTTCTATTGATCCGCCAACATTTACAATTGCAGAATACAAACCGAAAAAACCAGTCAATAAAAACCCAATTGTGCTTGTTGGAAAAGGTGTTGTTTATGATACAGGAGGTTTGAGTTTAAAGCCAACTCCTGGTTCTTTGGATACGATGAAAAGTGATATGGCTGGAGCTGCGGCTGTTGTTGGTGCGCTTTATTTAGCTGCTTTACAGAAATTAAACGTTCATATTATTGTTCTTGTCCCTGCAACTGACAATCGTCCTGGAGGAAACGCATACACACCTGGTGATGTGATTACCATGTTTGATGGAACGACAGTTGAAGTACTAAACACAGATGCTGAAGGACGTATGATTTTGGCCGATGCGTTAGCTTATTCAAAAAAATACAACCCGGAACTTGTAATTGATGCTGCAACACTCACTGGTTCTGCAGTTCGTGCAATTGGAACTGAGGCAAGTATCATTATGGGAAATGCGAAAGATAAATATTTTGAAAGTCTAGAAGAAGCTGGAAATGAAGTGCATGAACGTGTGGTTCGCTTTCCATTCTGGGATGATTACGGCAAACACATGAAGTCAAAAATTGCCGATTTAAAGAATATTGGAAGCGCAAATGCAGGAATGATTTCAGCAGGTAAATTTTTAGAGCATTTCGTGAAATCGCCTTATATCCACATGGATGTTGCAGGGCCAACTTGGTTAGATGCAAAAGAAGATTACAAAGGTCAAGGGGGTACAGGCGCTGGAGTTCGTTTATTGTACCAATTTTTAAAAACACATTATAGCAAATAGTTAATGGAAAAAGAAATTATTTCATCCGAAAATATAATAATTGGGATTACACTTGGTGATATCAATGGCATTGGTCCAGAAATCATCATAAAAGCATTAAAGGACAATCGAATTTTGAACGAAATTACGCCTGTTATTTACGGTTCATCCAAAGTGATTTCGTTTTATAAAAAAATGCTTCAAATCCAAGAATTTAGTTACCAAAATTGTAAAACTGGTGCCGATATCCAAAATAAAAAAATTAACATCGTTAATTGTTGGAACGAAGACGTTGATATAAAACCAGGAGTTTCAAGTGTAATTGGTGGAGAATATGCCTTAAAATCTTTGGAAGCTGCAACTGCAGATTTAGCGGATGGAAAAATAGACGTGTTGGTCACAGCGCCTTTTTCGAAAGATGCGATGAAAAGTGCAGGATTTGATTTTCCTGGTCATACAGAATACCTTGCTAAATATTCAAATGTTGATGAGGCACTGATGATTTTGGCTTCACCGTTTTTGAGAGTTGCATTGGTCACGACACATATTCCAATTAGCGAAGTGAGTAAAGCACTTACAAGAGATGTTATTTTGAGTAAAATCAAAGTATTCGAAAATAGCCTGAAACGAGATTTCAATTTAGTTCGCCCAAAAATTGCTGTTTTTGGTTTGAATCCACATGCTGGTGAAAACGGAAAAATTGGAACTGAGGAATTAGATCAAATTATTCCAGCTATTAACGCTGCAAAAAACGAGGGAATCTTAGCTTTCGGTCCTTTTGCGGCAGACGGATTTTTTGGTTCGAACGCAAAAAATCAATTTGATGGCGTTTTAGCAATGTATCACGATCAAGGATTAACAGCTTTTAAAGCACTTTCATTTGAAGATGGTGTAAATTTTACGGCAGGTTTACCAATAGTAAGAACTTCACCAGATCATGGGACGGCTTTTGATATTGCAGGAAAAAATTTAGCATCAGAAGCATCGTTTAGAAGCGCGATTTACATGGCAATGGATATATATAGAAATAGAAAATTTGTTAAACAAATAACTGAAAATCCACTTCAAATCAAAACTGATATAATTCGTGAAAGAAGAGAGTTTTAGTTTATTGTATTGATTTTCAAATAAATAATAAAACAGCAAAGTGCGTTTCGAACTTACAAAAGATTTTCTTGAAGTCCTCCGTTTAAAAATAACGGGGCAAGACATTCTATGGATTCGTGAAAACGTGCTTGTTCTGCATTATGCGGAAATTGCGGAAATTCTCGATAAACTGTCAATTAAGGAAGCAAAACTTGTCTTTTTCTTGGTGAACGAAGATTTGCAAGCTGATATCTTAATGGAACTCGAAGAAGATGTGCGCGATCGCTTTTTAGCATCTCTTTCCACCAAAGAATTTGCCGACCAGTTGGATAATCTTGATTCGGATGATGCTGCAGATATTTTGGGAGATTTACCCAATGAGAAAATTCAAGAAGTCATCTCTCAAATGGAAGATGATGAAGCCGCTGAAGATATTGTTGATTTACTAAATTACGCTGAAGATACAGCTGGCGGTTTAATGCAAAAAGAATTTTTTCAAGCTCAGTTTGACTGGCCAGTAAATTTTGCTTTGGAAGAACTAAGAAAACAAGCAGAAGACGTTGAGAAGGTTTACAATATTTTTGTCGTTGACGATAGCGACCACCTATTGGGTGTACTTTCCTTAAAACGGATCGTATTTGCAAGTGCTTCTACCTTAATTGCGGACATCTACCAGTCAAAAAATATTATTTCAGTAAAAACAAGTGATTCCGTTGAGGAAGTTTCTGAAGTAATGGAAAAATACGATTTAGTGTCTGTTCCTGTGGTAGATTATAAAAATAAACTAGTGGGTAGAATTACCTTAGATGACGTTGTTGATTTTATTAAGGATGAGGCGGACAAAGATTTCCAATTGGCAACAGGAATCACTGAACCGATGGAATCCAACGCAAGTATTTGGCGAATCTCAAAAGCGCGTTTACCTTGGTTGATTATTGGTATGTTTGGTGGTGTTTTAGGCGCTAATGTCATTTCACACTTTGAAGGAAGCATTACTAAAATTCCAGCCTTAGCCTTTTTTATTCCTTTAATCACAGCAATGGGTGGAAATGTGGGAGTACAGTCTTCGGCGATAGTAGTGCAGTCTTTGGCAAGAGGAGACAAACATTTAGGTAAGTTTCTGCCAAAAATTTTAAAAGAAGCGTCTGTTGGTATTTTAAATGGGTTGCTTTTGGCAAGCATGATTTTTGGAATAGCATGTATTTTCGCAACTGTTCAACTCGGATTTGTGGTAAGTCTTTCGCTTTTCACCGTTATTATTTTTGCAGCTGTTTTAGGCACAATTATCCCGCTTGTATTGAATAAATACAAAATTGATCCCGCTTTAGCGACAGGTCCATTCATAACTACATTGAATGATGTTATTGGATTATTCATCTATTTTACGATTGGAATGCTTCTTTTGGGAGTTTAGTGAAAAAAAATATTATTTTTGCAACCCTAAATTGTAGAGAATAAAGTGAAGGGTTAAATCCCGATAACTATTGGGAAGAAAGTTGAGAAATGAAAATGAATTCCCAATAACTTTAGGGAGAATTAGGAGCAAAAACCATGCTTCTAAATAGAATTGAACTAATGGAGAGATGTCCGAGCGGTTTAAGGAGCACGCCTGGAAAGTGTGTATAGGTCTAAAGCTTATCGAGGGTTCGAATCCCTCTCTCTCCGCATAAAAAAACGCAAACATCTTATAGTTAGATGTTTGCGTTTTTTTTGCTTACTGACTTAATCCATTGCTGGTTCATTTAAAATTAATTTTTAAAGATAATTTTAAACAAATTTGATGCGTCAAAATGTTAAGAATGAAGAAATTTGGAAATTAATAGTTGGATTTAAGCATTAAAAAATTTGGTTTGAAAAATATATTCAAAACACAAACATTTGCCTCCAACTTACTTTGAGCTCTCTTATACGGTTCGAAGGGATCAAGCGTAGAATGAGTAAGTGTGGAAATAACTGTTCCGCTATTATTTCTATACTTTACGACCATAAAAAAGTTGTTTCGTTCACATTGAGAAATCTAATTTTCAAAAATAAACCCGAATCTATTTTAGCTAATAATTTTAATACATTTCTCAAACCCGCGAAAGGAATTTTTAACCAAATTGGTATTATTTTCTTAATTTCGGATTGTGAATTTTGTCCGAAATCTATTAATTATTCTTTTTTTGCCAAGCTATTTGATGGCGCAAACTTCCTTTTGGAAGCATTCTGACAGTTTAAACAAAACGAGAATCATTACAAGTTCAGCAATAATTGGTGTTGGCTATGCAGGTAGCTTGATTGGTTTGCAACAACTCTGGTATAAAAATCCATGGACAAATTTTCACCTTTTCAACGATGGTTCGAATTGGCTTCAAATGGATAAAGCTGGTCATTTATTTACAACGTATCAAATTTCTAAGAACATTTCGCAATTGTATCGATGGGGCGGTTTAAAAAATAATACGTCAGATTGGATTGGGGTTGGTGTAAGTTTGAGTTACCTGTCTTATTTGGAAGTTTTGGACGGCTTTTCCAACGAATGGGGTTTTTCTATTTATGATATGGCCGCAAATGTTGGTGGAGCTACTCTTTTCTGGGGGCAAGAACGTTTATTTAAACAGCAAATAATTGTTCCAAAATTCTCTTTTCATCCTACTGAATTTGCAGCTTTACGTCCAGAAATATTGGGAAGTAAATTCGCTGAGCAATTACTAAAAGATTACAATGGACAAACGTATTGGTTAAGTTTTTCACCAGGAACAATAGGTGATAATAAATTCCCGAAATGGCTTTGTCTTAGTTTAGGCTACAGTGCTGACAGAAAGATAGTTGGTGACCAAGAAGTGTATCAAAATTACCAATCAAGAAGAGAATTTCTTTTGTCTATTGATATTGATTTCTCTCGAATTCCTGTGAAAAATGCATTTTTGAAAACGGTTCTCAGCCAAATAAATTACCTTAAAATTCCATTTCCAACTTTAATTTTACAAGGAAACCAATTTGGAGCGAGAGGGATTTATTTTTAAAAATTATACAATTTAACGTACGCTATTCTTAAGTAAACGAAAGGCAACTTTTAGTTTGAAAAATGTGTTTAACTTACCGCTGAGGTTGAGAATCTGTACATTCAATTTGTTAAGCCTAAGTTTAAAATCTTATATTATCATTTGATACTTTATTCTTGGTTACAAAAAAACCCTGCTTTTTAACAGGGTAAAAATATGTGTTTTCTGTTTTCAAAAACTAACTAATTCCCACTCTGTGCTTCATAAGCGCGGAGCAATTCAAAGTATCCTTTTGTCTCAACGACGATTGCGCCACCTAAAGTATCTCCGTATTTTGCAGGAAGTCCGCCAGTGTAAACCATCATTCTGCTAATGGCACAACTTGGCACGTTAAAAACTTCATTGCATTTGATGCCGTCTATCACGTAAATCATATCGCCTTTTCGAGCACCTCTAAACATTAATTGTCCGTCTTCATCCATTTTTATTTCAGAGGACATAGAAGTTGCCATAGCTGAAATACTAAATTTTATTGGACTTTTTGAAATCTCAGTTGAATTCAATTCTTTTATTGGAAGGCTCCCCATTATTAGTTTCATTTTAGGTTTTACTTTAATCTCGGATAAGGACAAAACACCAGATTCAAATTGAATTGTTCCTAAATCGCAAATTCCTTCAATTGGGACATCACATTTAATATTAGACATAGTGTCTCCTAAATAATAGATTTTCATTACATATTTTCCCGTCGGCATTTCAGTTATTCTAAATCTTCCGTTAACGTCAGTGACAGCTTGATATTTCCTTCCATTGTCTTCCACAACTGCTTTTGCCCCAAAAATCTTCTCTTTTGATTTAAATGAAACTACTGTTCCAACGATATCACCTGTTACCTGTTGTCCGAATGTGCTTCCTGCTAACATCAGCATCCACACTGCTACTAATTTTTTCATCATTATAAGTTTTTGTTTCTACTAAGATGATAGCTTTAAAACGATTCCATAAAGTTGATGAAAAAAAATCGAGTTTTCACTCTGCAATGAGTAATGACTAAAAAAATTATGGAATTTTGCATTTCTTTTTTCTTGATATTCAATTAGGATCTGGACAAGTCAAAAAAACATTACGAGGTAGCATCGAAGCTAAAAAATCAAGTCTCTGAATTTAATTTTGTTCGCAAAATAGTATGCATTAATATCTTCAATCCGTAGCGAACATTTTGAATTCCTTTCTGAATTTAAATTGTAGCGAATGTTCTTACATAAATTCTCAAATACACCCGTTAATCGCAGTTGCTAAAACCATAAAATTCAATGCTAGTTAATTTCGCTAGTATTGATAGGTTTAAATAATTAGAAAAATCAAATAGGATTTGACTAATCGGTTCATAATTAGCAGTATATTGGACTAAAAAAAAGCCGTTACAAGTTGCAACGGCTTTTCAGTATCAATAGGGATAATACTATGCTTCTTCATCATCCTCGTCGTCAGCTTCTTCACCCTTAACAGCTCCACGAGCCATTTTGACAGAAACAACAACAGCGTTTGCAGGATCTAAAATAGTTACACCTGAAATCTCGATGTTTTTAACTCGAATTGATTGACCAATTTTAAGTTTAGAAATTTCTAATGTGATTGCTTCTGGTAAATCCCCAGGTAAACCAACACATTGTAAGTTTCTAAAAACGGTCATTAATTTACCACCAGCTAATACTCCACGAGATGACCCCGTTAATCTTACTGGTAATTTAACTTTTACAGTTTTAGTATCACTTAACTCAAGAAAATCAACGTGCTGAATAGTTCCTTTTGTTGGATGTTGTTGAAGTTCTTGGATAATTCCAGTTACATTCGTTCCATCAAGGTTTAATTCTACTTGAAATACTTCAGGAGAGTAAACAATTTTGTCTAATTCTGTTCTTTTAACGGCAAAATGCGTTTGCGTACCTTGTCCGTAAATTACACATGGAACCATACCTGCTAATCTCAAGCTTGCAGCGTCCTTTTTCCCTACGTTCGTTCTAAGCGAACCGCTCAATTGTGCTTTTTTCATTTATTATTTAATTTAAGATATTACAAAATGTGAACTGATTGACTCATTGTTAACCAGTCGTTTAATTACGTCCCCAAATAAATCAGATACTGGTATCACTCTTATTTTTGGACTTGTTTGCTTCAACGGAATTGTGTTTGTTACCACCAATTCTGTTAAAGATGAATTATTAATACGTTCGTAAGCAGGGCCACTTAACACAGCATGTGTGCAAAATGCTCTTACACTTTTTGCGCCTTTTTCAATTAATAAGTCAGCTGCTTTTGTCAACGTTCCTGCCGTGTCGCACATGTCATCGATAATGATAACATCTTTACCATCCACGTCACCAATCACAGTCATTTCAGCAACTTCATTCGCTTTTTTGCGATTCTTGTGACATAAAGCTAGACCGCAGTTTAAATTCTTTGCATAGGAATTAGCGCGTTTTGCTCCTCCAACATCTGGTGCGGCAATCACTAAATTTTCAGTATTAAATTGCTGAATTTCTTTTAAGAATAAAGTAGAAGCATATAAATGATCTACTGGCACTTCAAAGAAACCTTGAATTTGGTCAGCGTGTAAATCCATTGTCATAATTCGGTCAACCCCTGCAGCCATCAACATGTTAGCGATTAGTTTAGAACCAATAGCCACACGTGGTTTGTCTTTTCTGTCTTGACGAGCAAAACCAAAATAAGGAATTACAGCGATTATTTTACGTGCCGATGCTCTTCTTGCTGCATCAATCAATAACAACAACTCAAATAAATTCTCCGTTGGAGGCATTGTTGATTGAACAATAAACACATCTTGACCACGAACAGTTTCCTCGAAAGAAGGTTGAAATTCACCATCACTAAACACCGTCACTTTCACGTCTCCAAGCGGAACACCGTAATGTGATGCAATACTACTCGCCAAGTCTATTGACCCTCTTCCTGCAAATATTTTTACGCCCACGTTGAAAAAAGTTTGAAATAATAAGGCGCAAAGGTAATCAAAATTCGATGCTTTCAAACCTAATTTAGTCCTTTAATCGAGCAAAAAATGGTTTTAAGTGTTTTAGATTTGTCAATTAAAGTAATTTTGCACCAAATGAAAGAGAAAAAATCTTTAAATTTAGCTTTATTCGGACGACTAATCCGTTTTGCAATACCCTATAAAGGTTACTTTATTATTGCCGTTATTTGCATTGTTTCTCTTTCAGTACTTGGACCTTTACGACCATATTTCATTGGTGAAATGGTCGACAAGTACATTGTCAGGAGTCAAAATAAATCAATGCTTTTGTTTTGGTCATTGGTCATTGTTGGAATCTTGATTTTAGAAAGCGGTTTACAATTAGTAAATTCTTATTTTTCTAATCTTTTGGCGCAGTCAGTGATTCGGGATTTGCGCCGGAAAATTTTCAAACATTTGCTTTCTTTTAGAATGCGTTATTTTGACAAAACTCCTATCGGTGCGATTGTAACGCGAGTTGTTTCAGATTTGGAAGCAATAACAGAAGTTTTCTCCGCTGGGATTATGGATATTTCTGGTGATTTGATTTCGTTGGTTTTCATCCTAACGCTTATGTTTTTGAATAATTGGGAACTTTCGTTGATGACTTTAATTCCTATTCCATTTTTGATTTTTGCCACACGGATTTTTGCTAGAGCCATGCGCGAATCGTTTCAGCTAGAACGTGTACAAGTTACCAAACTTAATACTTTTGTACAAGAGCGCTTAACTGGAATGTCTATCGTTCAGCTATTCAATCGACAAGACCAAGAATTTGATAAATTTCAAGAAATCAATAAAGGTCACCGGCAAGCACACGTAAATGCCGTTTGGGCAAACTCTATCTTTTTTCCAATTGTCGAACTTTTAAGTTCACTTTCCGTTGCCTTTCTTTTAGTTTGGGGAGCATTGAATGTTAGCGGAAAATCGAATGTTCAGATTCGAGAAATGTATGGTCAAATTATTGCTTTTACGCTTTGGATTTACCAACTGTATCGCCCCATTCGCCAGTTGGCTGATAAATTCAATATTTTGCAACGTGGAACAGTAAGAGCTGAACGTATTTTTGAGATTTTAGACCAGCAAGAAAATGTGCAAGAAAAAGGATCAATTAAAACGTTTGATTTCAACCAAGATATTCATTTCAAAAACGTTTCTTTTGCTTATAACGACGAAGATTACGTGTTGAAAAACATTGATTTAATTATTAAAAAAGGTCAAACGGTTGCCTTTGTTGGCGCAACAGGTGCCGGAAAATCAACAATCGTTAATTTAATTGGTCGTTTTTACGAATACCAGAAAGGAGAAATTTTAATCGGCAATAAAAACATCAACGATATCGAATTGAACTATTTACGAAATAATATTGCAATTGTACTTCAAGATGTATTTTTATTCTCCGATACTATTTTAAATAATATCACTTTAGGTGACCCCACAATTTCTAAAGAAGCTGTAATCAGTGCGGCAAAAGCAGTTGGTGCACATGAATTTATTTGCCGTTTACCAAATGATTATGAGTATCAAATAGGAGAAAGAGGGGGTGTTTTATCTGTAGGTCAGCGTCAATTGTTGGCATTTATTAGAGCGTATGTTTACAATCCTCATATTTTGATTTTGGACGAAGCAACGTCAAGTGTGGACAACGAATCAGAAGAAATGATTCAAAAAGCGACCGGGCAACTAACGAAAGGAAGAACGTCAATTGTGATTGCGCATCGCTTATCAACAATTCAGCAAGCAGATTGTATTGTAGTGTTGGATAAAGGACGAATTATCGAAACGGGGAATCACCGTGATTTGGTTCAAAAAAGAGGATATTACCATAAATTGTACGAGATGCAATTTTTTAACAACGAAGAAAATGAAACGATTTAAGATTGGGGGGGTTCCAGAGCATTTTAATTTACCTTGGAAACTGGCGATAGAAGAAAGAAAATTAGTTGATTTAGGCGTTGAATTGCATTGGTCGGACATGACTGGAGGAACTGGGCAAATGATCAAAGGTTTGCAAACAGGAACATTAGACATTGCCGTTTTGCTAACTGAAGGAATCACAAAATCTATACTTCAAGGATTGGATGCAAAAATCGTGACTGTTTACGTTACAACACCATTGCGTTGGGGAATTCACGTTCCTTATTCTTCTGACATTCAATTAGTAACACAATTAGAAAATCAAACTTTTGCTATTTCGCGTGAAGGATCTGGTTCGCATTTAATGACCTACGTAAGAGCGAAACAAGAAGGCTGGAACTTAAAAGACTTGAAATTCAATGTAGTGGGCGATGTTTATGGCGGATTATGGGCTTTAGAAAACAATCAAGCACAAGGATTCCTTTGGGAAAAATATACTACTTTTCCATTTACGGAGCAGAAAAAATGCCGTTATATTGATGAAGTAATTACACCTTGGCCTTGTTTTGTGATTGCAGTTCGTTCAGAAATTTTGGCTGAAAACGAGGGTCTTTTGCAGGCAGTTTTTAAGCTAGTAAATCAAGAGGCTAAAGCTTTGAAAGAAAATCCAAAAGCTGCTGAAATCATATCGTGGCGCTATAATTTAAAATTAGAACAAACCCAAAGTTGGCTCGACGAAACCGATTGGAACTACGCCAACTTACCAATGAAAGACAGCTTACAAAACGTTGTAAATACTTTAGAGTCTTTGGACCTAATCTCTGCAACTGAAAAAGAAAACTGGGAGGAGAAGGTTTTTTAGTTTTGAAAACCATTCACTAAAATTTCTGAACCCAGTCGGGCAAAACAACAGATTTTTAATTTTAAAAAAAAAGCAAGCAAATAGTGGCTTATTTGCTTAGAGAATATATTGGAATACGGATTTGTAAATAATTAATTTCCCTCTAGAAAAAACAGACCAAAAATTACTACTCCGCCTCCAATCGCTCAATATCTTTAATTAGGGTACTGACTTCTTTTTCTGATGTTCCATCGTAATAACCTCGGATTCTTCCCTGACCGTCGACCAACACGAAATTATTTGTATGGATAAAGTCGCTTCCCGCATCACCCAAATTTTGAGCTTCCGCTGGTTTCAAAACGAAAAAAGATTTGCGCGCTAGGTTGTATAAATCTGCCTTTTTCCCTGTTAGAAAATGCCATTGACCATTTATTGCCTTGTGCGAGGTGGCATAACGTTTCATTTCTTCCATTGTATCTGTTTCTGGATCAACAGTAAAACTTAAAATTTTGACATTTTGATTGCCAATAATCGCTTTCTGAATGCGTTGCATTTGTACATTCATTATTGGACAAATACTTTTACATGTGGTAAAAAAATATTCGGCAACATAAATTTTCCCTTTCACATTTTGCTCTGTAATCGTTTGATTATTTTGATTTTGAAATGAGAAATTACCAACTTTGTGTCCTTGACCAACACGCAAAAGTTCTGGATCAACCATTTCTTCTTGCACGTCAATTGGGTTAATTATTGGCAAAACGGAAACTGGTTTTTGGTTCATGAGATAATATCCTAAAGGAACACAAACAGCAAATAACAGTGCTAAAAAAGCGATTCTTTTCATGTTTATAAATTTGTTTTTTTCAAAAGAGATTTAACAACAGTATCAACAATCGACTTCCGTTGCTGTTCGTTTCCTTCTACAATTACAAAGGTTTCCTTATTTTGAAGTAGAAAACTATGATATAAATCAAATAATTCGTCTCTATTATCCGAATTTTCTCGCAAGGGGTCGAATTCCCACGGAATATCAGGTTTGCACAAAAATAATACGTCGAATTGCTGTTGATTCAATTGTTCCAAAATTTTCGTACTAATTGATTTATACTTGTAAAGTGACCAAATACACAACACCGTCATTTCGGTATCAGCGACTAAAAAATCATGCGCCGATTCCCAACTTTTGGCTTGCCCTTCGGCTATTGAATCTAAATCAGATTGATGGTAGTAACTTTTTTCTGCCAAAAATATGCGAGCAAACTCTTCCACGTAACTCCCTCTATAAGTTGAGGCGACGTAATTTGCCAATGTTGTTTTTCCACTAGATTCTGGCCCTGTAAATGCGACTCTAATTGACTTGCCCACTTTTCCATTTTTTGCTCCATAAAACAAACCCAAAAACAGCCACAAGGCTATTGATTAGGGAAAGAAAAACAGTATAATCCAGTCCTTGTTTCGCCCACAAATACATTGAAAGGAGATTTAAAATAATCCAATAAATCCAATTTTCTAAAATGGATTGCGTAGTGAGATACGTCGCTAAAATTGCAAAAGCTGTGATAAAAGCATCTAAATACGGTAGTTTTTGATCTGTCCTAGAAAATACGAAACCCAAAATTAGGGCAAATAGCAAAGTTGGAATTCCGTAGATTAAATGCCTTTTAAATCCCCACGTTTTCAGTTGTGATTCTTCCTTTTTCCCCCAAGTGACGAAACCATAAATTCCAAGTAAAACATACGAAAACTGTAAAGCAGCTTGTAAATAAATTGCACCACTGTAAGCTAAGTAACTGTAAATTAAGGAACTCACGATTCCAAAAACCCATGCAATGCGTCTTGAAAAGGAAATGAAAATTAAATAGGCAAAACCTAAAATTACCGCACTTAATTCAAGTAATTCTAGCATTAATAAAACTTCTGTTTTTTAGCGCTATTTTTCCATCCAGCTTGGCTTTCGTAATCAACGAAAAACACTTTCACATCAGCTTGAGATTCGTATTCCACAAAGAAAATTTTCTTCTTAGCTTGACTTTCATAATCAGTAAAAAACCATTTTCCATCGTTGTTTCCTGCTTGACTTTCATATTTTACTTTATAGACTTTCAAATCCGCTTGACTTTCATATTTGACAACGAAAACCTTAACATCCGCTTGACTTTCGTATTTTACCGAAAACACTTTTTGTGCTCTCAGCGATGTTGCTCCCAAAAGCAAAAATAAACTAAAGAATAATTTTTTCATGGAATGAATTTTGAATCAAAAGTAAGGAATAAAATGTAAAATTGGATGGTGTAACCGATTCTACTTAGATAATTTGAAAAACTAATTTCCTTGTTAAATTCAAGCATTTTAATTTGATTTTCCCAAGTCAAATTAATGTTTTAGAATTCACTATTTCTAGTTCGTTTGATTCAGAAAATTGCCTTTCAAGAAAAAGTAAGAATTTTTAGTAAGTGCTATTTATGACACTATTTTCACTATGAATAACACTAATTTTACGCATGAAAACTTTATGAATTGCAATTTTTTAAGTTAAATCTGGATTACTTAGTTTCAGCGAATAAGAAAACTAACGATAAGTCATTTAATTTTAACGTTCAAAATAATTCAGCATTTGCTCTGGCCATTCCGCTTGAGTTTTGAGTAATTCTTCCATGTAAATAATAGGAAGCTGAGCCACTTTCGACCAAACGAGCTTATTAAATTGATTATCGGGATGTTGTTCACGCTTACTATTCATGGGGGAAAGCTCCACACAAACGGCTAACATATCTAATTTTGTGCGAATGTAATTTTCCAGACCGCAACCGTAAGTAATTGGATTATAAGACAAATTCATCAATTTCAAGCCAGTCATTTGCGCCACTTTCCCACTGATTAAGCTATCGACATTATTGTATTTTTCATACGTGTCGCAATCTCTCCAAAAAAGCACGTTTCCTTTGGTGTGAAACGAAAGTGTCAAAATCGGCTGAAGTTTAGTTACAAAGTTTTGAAGGACAATCGTTTCCTTAGCCTCAGCAGGAAAACAACCTTTGTATCCTTCAGAAGCGGGAACTTCTTGGGAAATAGTAGAACATTTATACAAGTGATTTCCATCGTCGAAATTACTATTCAAATCCACTCCTAAACCGTTCGCTTTCCACGCATTTAATCCGTCGATGCATTTAATTTTCAACACGGTATCTTTAAAACTTTCAATCCCCGCCCAGTCTTCATGAGCGATTTTTAAACCATCGGGATTCACAACGGGAGAAATATAAATATCAAAAGACTCCAATAATTGACTTGCATGTTTATACGTGTTGTCTAATCCAACAATGGAAAGTAAAAAAAGATTGGCGAATTTCATTACAAACTTGGAACTATAATCTTCGCGTGCATGAATGTTACCAACTAGCCAAACAGGATACTTTTTATTCGAACTTTGGGAACTAATTTTTAAACATGTAATCGGTAGTCCAAATTCAGAAAAACCGATGGTATCTAGATTCACAAAAGGCTGAAATTCTGCATTCAGTTTCTTTAAATCTTCGTTGATTGCTTCAAACGTGTATTGTAGATCATCTTTGACATAATATCCTTTTTGAGCAAAAGAATATAGATTCAACACATAAAACAATATCAAAATGCGCAAATTCATAAAATAATAACCTTAGTTTAAAAAAAGATTAGATTAACTTTGGGTGTTAAATTAAAATTTTCCGCAAATATACTACCCTATGTCCGAAAAAGCAGCTTTGTGCTCACTATTGAATATCGAATTTCCAGTAATAATAGCTCCTATGTTTTTAGTTTCCAATGAAAAAATGATCATTGAAGGAATAAAAGCGGGAGTAACTGGTTGCATCCCAGCCTTGAATTACCGCACTATTGAGGAGTTGCGAAAAGCGATTCGTTTTATCAAGACGGAAGTAAAAGGCCCTTTTGGAATTAATTTAATCGTCAACCAATCTAATTTTTTGTACAAAGAGCAATTACAATTGTGTTGCGAAGAAAAAGTTGATTTTTTAATAACATCTTTGGGTTCACCAGAGGAAACAATTAAAACGGCTCGTAAATACGGAGTGAAAGTTTTTTGTGATGTAACTGACGTAAATTACGCTTTAAAAGTAGAAGCTTTGGGTGCAGACGCTATTATCGCCGTTTGCAAAGAAGCAGGCGGACATGCTGGAAATATTTCATACAAAGACTTAATTCCAGAATTGAAAAAAGCGTGTAAAATTCCTGTTTTATCCGCTGGTGGAATTGGCACTGGAAAAGGAATCAAAGAAATGTTAGCATTGGGTGCTGATGGTGTTTCAATGGGAAGTATTTTCATTGCTACAGATGAGGCGCCAGTTTCGCAAGAATATAAAGATGCTTGTGTGCAATATGGTGCGAATGACATTGTAAAAACCACCAAATTATCAGGAACGCCTTGTACGGTGATTAATACGCCGTATGTGAAAGAATCAGGAACAGATCAAAATTGGTTGGAGCGTTTGCTGAATAAAAATAAGCGTGTGAAAAAATGGTTCAAAGCTATAACGTTTATGCGTGGTATGAAAAGTTTGCAAAATGCAGCTTTTGGTTCTACTTATAAAACAGTTTGGTGCGCTGGTCCTTCTATTGAGCATGTAACGGAAATCCGAAGTGTTAAAGAAGTTGTTGCGGATTTAAGAAAAGATTTCGGATAGAATCATATTAATTTTTGGTCAACAAAACGTTTTTTTCCTACGATTCCATCTTCCTCGAAAAAATAGAATAAAACAAGGCGAAAAAAGTAATACCCATTTGAGTTTCAAGTGTGTCTTCAAAGGCAAAAGTTACCGCTGCGACCAGTATAAATATGATTCCGAAAAGCTGTTTAAATTTCAATTGTTTGTAAAAGTAGAAGCTTAACCAAGTAATAAAAAAGAGTAATCCAACTATACCAAAAGTGACTGTTTCTGTAAGATAAGTGTTGTGTGCACGCAAGCGTCTTTCTTCTAACAAGGGAGAATTAATTTCTTCATATTTCTTAAGAAAACTAGCATTTACATCACCTGTACCAACGCCTATCAACCAATTTTCTTTAATGATAGAAATAGCGGTTTTCCAATATTCCAAACGTTCAAGAAGGGAATGTCCATTTGGGTTTTTAGAATGGTGAATTTGGTAACGTAAGCCATACAATCGTGCAGTTAAACCTGGTCGCATTTCGTTAATATCTGCATTACCTTTCTCAATATTTTCGATGTCTGTTTGGGTTAACTTTAAAACTCCATCGCCTCGAATTGGTAATCTTTTTGATATTAAATAGCGTTCCAAAGTAAAACGTATCTGCTGTTTTTTTAAATCTAACGTGTCAAAAGAAATGGAAGATCGCTTGTCCCACTCATGTTTCAAAGTTTCTTGATTTTCAGAAAAAGCAGATTTTTTTTGTAGTGGTTGACTTAAATAGCTAATTACCAAAATCATTGCTCCTACAAAAAAAAGGATTGTTGCACTCATTATTCCCCATCTTTTGCGCTGATACAATTCCCAAATTAACAACACAAAAACTACAACTGCTAATGAAATTACGCCTGAAAGCACCTGACTATAATACGTGTAGAATGTTAACCAAAGGGTAGAAAGAAACCAAAACCAACGCATTTTTGGCACTAAATTCCACAAGAAATAATTAGCGGAAACGCCCAAAGCGATTAAAATTCCAAAGCGAATATGGGAACCAAATAGGGATAAATCGCGTATGTCAACGTATAGGATTTTATCTCCGAAAAACTGGTAACAAACGTAGTTTACAATCGTAGAAATGACCAAAGTCAGCACAAAAATCACATAGAAAATAGTCAATGATTTTTTTGAAAACGGCGCTCTGGAGGAGCTAATTAATGCAATGCCAACTAATGAAAACTTTACACGAATATCATTCCATCCATATTCGTAATTTTCGCTCCAAATTAAGGCCACAAAATGCAGAAGGTAAAAAGCTAAAATCCACCAAAACAACCTATTAGCTTGAAGATTTCTTCGATATGATTTGAAGTCTAATTCTAACAGAAATCCTAAACCGCCTAACATTAAACCCAAAGACATCAAAAATTTACTGCAAACAACACCAACAACTAAAACTAAAAGAGTGAAAAGGTGGTAATTTGTATGAAAATTCGGGGATAATTTTCTTTTGAACATAGACTTCAAACGTAGGATTTTTGAGATTAGTATAAAGAAAATAAGAATATTAGTTTTCAAAACTGCATTCAATTCAACTTCTAATCCTGATAAAACTTCATTCTGAAACAAAATACCATTACCTCTCTTGTTCTTTACGCTTTATGCTTTTCTCAGGAGCGTTAAAATAAGCTCTTTAAATGCCGAGTTTGAATAAATGAATGAAGCTGATTAGTTGTAAAAAGCAACATTCATTTCGCCGTACGTATTTTCCATTCCTAAAATCTTGATTGCAATTTTTTACTTAGAGTCTAATGTTACATTGAAACAACTATTATTTGATTTCGCGAATATAGTTGAGGTTTAACTGTTTTCTTTTATTTCTTTAAATTGTTGGACAAAACTAAATATTAGGAATAAACATTTTATTCACCCTTATAATTTAAGACGTTTACAAAAATTGACAATTAAAGCTTGTACTATTCAACATTAAAAATAAATGTTGAAAAAAAGTTGAAAATCTGAGAATCATGTAACATTCTAGTGTTGAAATACAACAAATTAGAGCTTTTTTACACTGAATTTTGTGAGGTGAAAATACTTTCACATTAAAACAAAGATCATGAAAAAACCAGTAATCTATTTGGCTTTCGCAAGCCTATTTTTAAGTGTTAATTTAACTAGTTGCAGCACTCCTGCTGATGATGTTTCAGAAGCACAAGAAGAAGTTAACGAAGCACAAGATGAATTAGACGTTGCAAACATGGAATTGAATAAAGACATGAAAGAGTTTCGCAAAGTTACATTCAACAAAATCGCCGACAACAATGTAAAAATTGCAGAGTTAAAATTGTCAATTGAAAAAGACAAAACAGCTATGAAGTCAGTCCATCAAAAACAAATAATTGATTTACAACAACGTAACAATGATTTGAAAATGAGATTAGACAATTATAAAGGTGAAGGCGAGGATAAATGGGAAGCCTTTAAAAAAGAATTGGATCATGACATGAACGAAATGGGTAATGCACTTAAAGACTTGACCGTTTCTAATACAAAATAATATTCAGTTTTAAAAAGCAGATGGGTTAGTTCGAAAGTGCTGACCCTTTTTTTGTGTAAAAATTTCAAATTTGTTTGCAACAAACTAAACTAAAGGTATTAAGACCTTTGCTGTGTGGAAATTAATCCACAATTAAATTTAAAAAAATGAAAAAATCAATTGCAATTTTAGGACTTTTAGTTACAACCTTTGGTTCAGTCGCTAATGCACAATTATTCAATGGTGAGGACACGCGTGAAAATTTTTCTTTCGGAGCGAAAATTGGCGCAAACTATTCCAATGTGTGGGATGAGAAAGGTCAAGACTTTAGTGCTGACGGAAAAATTGGTTTAGCTGGTGGAGTTTTCGTGGGAATACCGATTTCAAAAATCCTAGGTATTCAGCCTGAGGTAATGATTTCGCAAAAAGGATTCATGGGTTCAGGAACTTTACTTTTCACGCCTTATTCTTTTACCAGAACAACTACTTATTTGGACATTCCAATCCAAATTCAAATCAAGCCTTCTCAATTTTTTACCATTTTAGCTGGGCCACAATTTTCCTATTTGTTAAATACGAAAAACGACTATACTTGGGGTGCAAACAGTACACAACAAGAGGAGGAGTTTGAAAATGAGAACATCCGCAAAAACATTTTAGGGTTTGTCGCTGGTTTCGATGTGAATATTACGAATTTCGTTATTTCAGGAAGAGCATCTTTTGATTTTTTGACTAACAATGGAGATGGGTCCAATTCAACCCCGCGCTATAAAAATCAATTAGTACAATTGACAGTAGGTTTCAAACTGTAAATAAAAAGCAAATAAAAAAAGCCTGTTCGATAGCGAACAGGCTTTTTTTGTATTTGATATATTTTATAAATCAAATTTAATTCCTTGTGCTAGAGGTAAACTATCAGAATAATTGATTGTGTTTGTCTGACGACGCATGTAAACTTTCCAAGCATCAGAACCAGACTCACGTCCACCACCCGTTTCTTTTTCACCGCCAAAGGCTCCTCCAATTTCTGCACCAGAAGTTCCAATGTTTACGTTAGCAATTCCACAATCAGATCCTGCTTGTGCTAAAAATGCTTCAGATTCTTTTAAATCGTTTGTCATAATTGCTGAAGAGAGTCCTTGAGGAACGCTATTTTGTATAGCTATTGCATTGTAGACGTTTCCAGTATATTTAATTAAGTATAAAATCGGTGCAAACGTTTCGTGTTGAACAATAGAATAGTGATTTTCTGCTTCAATGATACACGGTTTTACATAGCAACCTGATTCATATCCAGCTCCTTCTAAAACAGTACCTTCAACTAGCACATTTGCCCCTTCTTTTTTCGCCGCTTCAATTGCATTTAAATAATTGGCAACTGCGTCTTTATCAATTAAAGGACCAACGTGATTGTTTAAATCTAGTGGATTTCCGATAGTCAATTGCTTATATGCGCCAGTAATTGCGTCTTTTACTTTATCATAAATACTTTCGTGAATAATCAAACGACGCGTTGACGTGCATCTTTGTCCAGCTGTTCCAACAGCACCAAAAACGGCACCAGGAACAACCACTTTTAAATCAGCAGATGGCGCAATAATGATTGCATTATTACCGCCTAATTCGAGTAAAGAGCGACCTAATCTTGCGCCAACAGTTGCACCGACGGATTTACCCATACGTGTTGAGCCAGTCGCAGATATTAATGGAATGCGTGGGTCTTCTGCCATTAGTTTTCCAATATCAGCACCTCCGATAATCAAACCTGAAACACCTTCTGGAACTCCATTTGCATCGAAAACTTCTTTTGTTATTTGCTGACAAGCGATTGCTGTAATAGGTGTTTTTTCAGACGGTTTCCAAACACAAACATCACCGCACACCCATGCCAAAGCCGTGTTCCAGTTCCAAACTGCAACAGGGAAGTTGAATGCGGAAATAATTCCAACAATTCCAAGCGGGTGATATTGCTCATACATTCTGTGTCCTGGACGCTCGGAGTGCATCGTTAATCCATATAATTGTCTTGAAAGACCAACCGCAAAATCACAGATGTCAATCATTTCTTGCACTTCACCTAAACCTTCTTGTAAGGATTTCCCCATTTCATAAGAAACTAATTTCCCAAGAGGCTCTTTATAAAAACGGATTTTTTCAGCTAATTGGCGAACGATTTCGCCACGTTTTGGTGCAGGCATCATTCTCCAAACTAAAAATGCCTCTTGTGCTTTTAAAATTACGGCTTCATAGTCTGCCTCAGTTGCAGCATTTACAGATGCAATTAATTTTCCATCAACTGGAGAAATCGAGTCTATTTGTTCGCCTCTAGTTTTGAACCATTTGCTACCCGTGGAAGCGCCATTATTCATTTGTTCAATTCCTAATTGTGATAGGATGTCTTGAATTTCCGTTATTGTTGTTTCTGTCATTGTTTTGAATTGATGGGTAAAGTTAATTCTATTTCTATTTGCGCAAGTTGAAAGTTTTGAAAAAGCAATCTAAACAACAGATTAAAAGTGCATAAAATCGAAAATTGAGTAAAAATATTACTGAAATTGAAAAAATAAAGGAATTTGTTTTAAATTAAATTACCGACTTAAACGTCTGAATACTAATAATAAAAACGATTTAATTCATTTATAAACGAATAATAATCGACAATAAACGAAAAATAACCGTTTCCGATTTCACTTCTAACAAAACTTTGCAGAGTCGAATTCAGAAAACGATTATTGAAAGAGACACGAAACAATTTTTTATCAAACAATTTAATTTTTTACACCATGAATGCATTAAGAAACAATGTAAAATTAATCGGAAGATTAGGAGCACAACCAGAATTTGTAACGTTTGACTCAGGTAAATCCTTGGCACGTTTCACACTTGCAACCAACGAACGTTACAAAGATAAAAGTGGATTATGGAAAGACTCGACACAATGGCACACTATCAATGCTTGGGGTAAAACAGCTGAACGCATTCAAAAAGCACTTTCAAAAGGACAAGAAATCGTGGTGGAAGGCAGATTAGTAAATCAGGCTTACGAATCCAAAACAGGCGAAAAAAGATACAGTACAATCGTTGAATTGACCGACTTTTTAATGTTGGCTCCAACATCAACATCAGCAGAAAATTAATTAATCCCTTAAAATACAAGTACTATGAATCACGTTAATTTAATCGGAAAAGTAAGTTCAACTCCAACGTTTACTGAACTTCAAGACGGACGTAAAATCGCAAAATTTTCAATGTCCACCAGAGAAATCTACTTAGATGTGGAGGGAAAAACACGAACTAGAAGCAATTGGCATTTAGTTACGGCGTGGGGAAGATGGATTAAAGTATTAGAAGAATTGGGGCATGTTGGCTCGGAAATGGCAATCGAAGGTAAATTGGTTAGCAGATTTTACAATTCTAACGGCCAACGCAAATTTGTTTCCGAGGTGGAAGTCAACGATATCATTCTTATGTAACAACCCCAAATACCATATTCAATTTACATTTTCAAATTTCAATAATTTTCAAAAACCACACACCATGACAACGATGCGCAATTACGTAACATTAATCGGAAATATCGGCACCAACACACAAATTACAAAATTTGACAATGGTAAATCAGTTGCACGATTTAGCTTAGCGACTTCAAAACCAGAACGTAAAAACGACGGTAATTACAAAAATACAACTGAGTGGCACAGAGTTTTCGCATGGGGAAACCTTGCTGAGTTTATCGAGCAGTATGCTGAAAAAGGTAAAAAAGTGGCGATTCATGGACGATTGGTTAATAGAACTTACTTAAATCAAGAAGGACAAAAACGCAATTTGATAGAAGTGGAAGTGAGGCAAATTATTGGATTATAACCAACCAACAAACAAAAAACGGTCATTTCATTTTGAGGTAGCCGTTTTTTTTTTACGTTTGAAAACCTTTTAAACAAGAAGATAATTAGATTCGAGGTGACAATCTGTTATAGTCAAATTATATTCTTGAATTCTAGAAATCATAACTCCAAATTCTAGTTGTTGATTGTATTACAAAGAGCTCAGTTATTAGTATTGTTTTGAAAATAGTAGTGGACAGAATAATGAACTATTTACCGCAACAAATTCACAAATCCTTCCACTTGTTTCCATTCGTAAGGAGAATCGCAACCTACGTATTTGAAAGTGTAGATGTACGTGTCCTCTTGGCATTGATTTCCTCGGTATTTTCCATCCCAACCGTAACTTAAATCCTTAGAGAAAAATAGACGTTCTCCCCATTTGTTATAAATTGTAAACTCAAGTGCTTCAATATCATAATCTGAAACTACTTTAAAAATATCATTCACCGCGTTGTCATCGGGCACAAATGTATTTGGGATATAAAACACAAACGGTTCTACGAAAACTGTTCTGCGTGTGCTGTCCCTGCATCCGAACTGATTTTCAATTATTTGCATTGGATAATCGGAGCCTGAAGTAGTGTAGTTATGGAAAAAATTGGGGTTGGTTGAAATAAACTGATTCTTGTCGTAGAAATAAAAATACGAATTTGCACCATTCGATTGGTCGATAAATTCAACTGTCGGCTCGCAAATATCAACTTCATTTGGTGTAACCATGAATCCAGCTGTTGGTTTTGGATGAACACTCACCAAATCTTGTTTCATTAAAAACAAAGTGTCTACGCAACCTGCTAGTGTAGTCATAGACAAGCTTACACTATAATTACCAACACTCGTGTAGCTATGATTTGGGTGATAGTCAGTTGATGTTGTACCATCGCCAAAATCCCACAAAAATTCTGCTGGGGCATCAGTTTGACTTAAATTCACAAATTGAGCATTAGAGGGAGCGCACTGCAGCGTATTGGCAAATATAAAATCAATTTGTGGAACTCCATAAACAAAAAGAATAGATGAAACAGATAAGGTGCAAATGTCAAAAACACCTGTCAATGTAACCAAATGAAGGCCTGGAATGGTGTATTGGACATCCAAAACATCTATTAAATTGGAAGAAGTGGGATTGGCATTTTGACCAAAATTCCAAGTGTAAATTGTTGATGTAGGTCCGGAAACTGTTGCATCAAAATCATAGCCACCGTTGGAAATACATAATGAATCAGTATGGATAAAAGATAAAGTTAAAGGCTCGTAAATTTGGATTTGAATAGTTGAAGTATCACTACAGTTTGCAGATGAACTTGCGATTAACTTAATAATGTAATTTCCTGGATTGGAATAAATATAAGTTGGTTCAAAATCTGTACTTTGATCTTGATTTGTTTCTTGAACACCAAAATCCCAAAGGTAATTGTAAGCATTCGATGAATTGTTTTGGAAAGAAACTGTGTAGCCTAAACATTGTACACTTGGTGGCACTCCAATCGCACTTGTTGGTAAGTCAAAAATATAAATTGAATCGGTGTGGCTCGTAACACAGTCACCATCATCTCCATTAAGGGTAACAACGTGAAATCCTGGCTGTGTGAAAGTTACATTTGGCACATTTAGATTCGTTGATGTTTGAATCGAAGCGTCTGTATCAAAAGTCCACGAAAAGTTAGCTAATGAATTGCTGGTTATCCCCATAAAATCAAAGTTATTGCCTAAGATACATAACGAGTCTTGTGAGTCCCATGAAAGGGAAAATGGATTGTTTACGATTAAAGTGATGTAAGCTGTATCAGTACAAGCCCAGCCTTCGTTTACAATCAATCGCGCCGTATATGTCCCCGGTGTTGGATAAGTGAAAGATGGAGCAAAAGCGCTACTAACGTCTGTTGTTTGGCTTGGAACACCAAAATCCCAACTGAAATTTGTGCCGCCGTAAGAATTGTTTGCGAAGTTTACAGTTAAGCCTTGACAAAAAGAAATAAACGTAGGTAATTGTTGTTGCGTAGGTAAAATCGCTTGCATTACGATATTGCAATCAAAAACGCGAAACAGAAAATCACGAACAGTTTCGCCTACCAAAACGCCATTTTTAAATTCTTGTACACGGATTCCAACCACAAAAAGTCCAATCATGTTTGGATTAACCGTCAAAACTCCCGTCGTGGGATTGATGACCGTTGAAGAATTGGGTCCTAAAGGTTGTATTGCGTTAAAAGGTCCTGACCATTGAACTGGAAAATAAGGTGGGGCTGGTGTTTGAGCGGGTAAAGGTGAAGCAGAGCTTGCGCCTGAATAAGGAGTAACTAATGAATAGACCAATTGATCTCCATCTGGATCTGTTGCGAGGTGATTAAAGACTAATTGATCATTATTACACAAAAGAATGGGAGGATAATTGGTAAAACGAGGACTTCCATTATTTGTAAAACCTGTTTCTGAGCCTGGAATATGTGTTGTCAAGGTTAAACCTGTGTCGTCTGGATTAACAAGATTGGTAATGTTTGGGCCACGGCAGCAACGTTGATAAGAAACATCATAACCACCTTGGATTGGCGGCAAAGTAACTATCGTTGTATAAATTGCACGTTGCACACATATATTTCCCGGAGGAGTTGCACACGGATTATTAAATTGAACAGGAAGAACTACACTTCCTGGAAAAGGAACATTTATATTTTGGAATAGTTGACCGTTTGGGCGGTAAATAGCAAGAGCCAATGGGTTGTCGAAATCAGCGCCACTAGAATTACAATCACGGTAAAGTGTTATGAAAAAACGGTATTGGTTATTACCTAAGTAATCGTAATAAATATCTCCTCCAATAATATGCGAAGCCTTACTTTGAAAGCCGAGCATTAACAGTAAAAAGAGTATAATATATTTCATTCTTGAATTAAGACGCAAAGATAGTTCAATTGTTGTGGTAATCTATTTTCAATCTAAGTCAAAAATAGAGGTAGTATATTGGAAATCTGAATCTTTTACAAATTTTGCGCCATCGACAATTTTCCCGTTACCTTCCGGTAAAAATGACAATTCAACACCAAATTTTTGTGCTGCAATTTGTGAATAGTATTCCATACGTGTTGGATGTTCTGGCGAACAAATAGTATAAACACGTTCCTTTAATGTGTATGTTACAGCTTGAATGAAAGCGTTTAGAACATCCTCCAATGGAATTAAATTCACAGGAGCTAAGCCATTAGGTATGTTTGGTTTATTAAGGAAATAACGCACAGGATGCCGATTTTCTCCAATCAATCCAGCAAGTCGTAAAATTGTTAATCGATTTCCTAAATGCGCCTGTAATAGTTTTTCTGCCTTAAAAACAGGATGGTCAATGTTGCATTCCGATTCCTCGTTGACGGTTCCATTTATTTCTTTGTAAACGCCGGTTGAACTAGCAAAAATCACGTTAGTCTCCTCGGAAAAAAGTTTAACGATTGTTAGCAAACTGTTTCCATAATCTACAAAACCAGTTGGTGGAATTGTAAAAATCAAGGAATGAGCATGCTGAATTACTTCAGAAGGGATATCTAATAAAACACTTTCGTTTTCAAAATTGATTTTAAAACCAATTATTCCTTGCTCATTTAGAGATATTATTTTTTCATTGAATCGAGTTGATCCGTAGACATGAAAATCTTTTTGAATCAACCTTTTAGCCAGAGGCTGACCTAACCAACCACAACCGATAATAAAACTGATTTTTTTCATGTGTTAATTCAACGGATAAAATAAAAAAGAGTTTGGAATTAGTTGTTTTCAAACAAAAAAAGAGGAGTCTTCACTCCTCTTTCAACC
>Ga0105050_10000303_pt1 | contig 73121 bp, 66 predicted proteins | sample FRY01_FD_78088 | JGI IMG/M metagenome (GOLD analysis project Ga0105050, IMG submission 78088) | Freshwater microbial communities from Lake Fryxell liftoff mats and glacier meltwater in Antarctica - FRY-01 | ecosystem: Environmental > Aquatic > Freshwater > Ice > Glacier meltwater ... | reverse complement strand
AGACTTCGAACGAACCATCGAAAGCGCCACTGCGTGGCTCTTCTTGGCCTCAATCCAGATGATAACTCGAAGAATCGTAAGGGCTTAAGCGAAAATTGAAGACTTACGAGTCAGACTCTTAGATCCCACGCCCTTTTTCTTCGCCCTCGTCACCCTGCTTTTCTCGCTGCTAATCATCACAAATCGGGTCTTTGATGTTGTAAATGTCGCCTCCGAGCTGATTTTCGCCAATCTCCGCAGCCCCGCGCTCATCATAGATGCGCATGGCACCATCTCCTCGGCCAATCCCGCCGCGCGCTTGATCTTCCCTGAAGTCGGCCTGCCCGGCCCGTGCGCGCTGTCGTCGCTCGCCGCCTTGGCCCCGGCCTTGGCCATCACGCCCGGCAGCGTGCAGGCCGTGCCGGGTCGCCGGATTGAAGCCTCGGAGCGCTTCTTTGATATAGATGCCATCCCCATCGAAAAGCCCCTATCCCAAACTATGGGGTCGCAAACTAGGGGGCCGCAAAGCGCCGGCTCCATCGGCACGGTGCTATTGCTGAATGATGTCACCGTAGAAGAGCAGCGATACCGGGAGCTGGAAGCCGAACTGGCCAATAACATGCGCCAGCTGGAAACCAGCACCGCCCTTCAGGCCTCGCTGCGGGAAGCCGCAGAATTTGATCCGCTCACCAGAGTGCGAAACCGCCTCTCCTTGCCGCAGGTATTTGAGCATTGCGTGCAGTCCGCCGGCCGCGAGCAGCGCCGGGTGGTGGTGGCCCTGTTTGATATCGATCATTTCAAACGCTGGAATGATCTGCACGGCCATGCCGCCGGAGACCGGGTGCTGCGAGATTTCGCCCGCTTCCTAGAAGATCAAACTCAGCCCATGGAGCCGGTGTTTCGCATCGGCGGCGAGGAGTTTCTGGTGATGTTCCCCGATGCCTCGCTCAAGGCCGCTGGTCATAGGGTCAATGCCATGCGCGCGGCCCTGCAAGCCGCTGGCTTCCAACGCCCCACAGACACGCATCTGCTCACCTTCTCGGCAGGCCTTTCACAATGGCCTGAAGATGGCGCCACGCTGGAAGCCGTGCTGGAAACCGCTGATCGGCGGCTTTATGCGGCTAAAGCCGCAGGGCGAAACCGGGTGAACGCTGCCTGATGTGCGGTATAAACTACGCCAGAATCAGGGCCAACGCTTGCTCTTAGCCCCCGTTCCCCGCTACACCCCGGCTTGATGACCCGCACAACGCATCCTGCCCCAGACGATGCCCCCCAAGCAGGTGCTATCCCGCCTTTCCCTCATGCCCATCTGCTCGGTGTCGCCGGGCTGATGCCGTGGGAAATACGCTTTCTTCTCGATGAAGCCGCGCTTTGGGTGGACTATAACCGCGCGCGCAGCCGCGATGATCATCGCCTCGCCGGCCTCACCATGATTAACGCCTTCTTTGAAAACAGCACCCGCACGCTGCTCAGCTTTGAAATCGCCGGCAAGCGTTTGGGCGCTGATGTGGTCAATCTCGGCGTCGCCGGCTCCAGCGTGAAAAAAGGCGAAACCCTGCTAGATACCGCGCTCACCTTAAACGCCATGCGCCCCGATGTGATCGTCATTCGCCACGGTTCGTCAGGCGCCGTGCAACTGATTGCTGAAAAGCTGGATTGCCCGGTCATCAACGCCGGCGATGGCCGCCATGAACACCCCACCCAGGCGCTACTCGATGCCCTCACCATCCGCCGCCGCAAAGGCCGTATCCAAGGCCTCAACGTCGCCATTTGCGGGGATATTCTTCATAGCCGGGTAGCGCGCTCCAATTTCCATCTGCTAGCAGCCTTGGGCGCGCAGGTTCGCGCCGTTGCCCCCGCCACGCTAATGCCCCAGGGCATTGAGCGGCTGGGCGTGCAGCCCTTCACCGATATGGAAGCCGGTCTGGACGGAGCAGACGTCGTCATGATGCTGCGCCTGCAAACCGAGCGCATGGCCGGGGCTTTCGTGCCCTCCACCCGCGAATATTATCGCTTCTTCGGCCTCACCGAAGCCCGGCTCGCCCGCGCCGCGCCGGACGTTTTGGTGATGCACCCCGGCCCGATGAACCGCGGCGTAGAGATCGAAAGCGCCATTGCCGATGATATCGTGCGCTCAGCGGTGAGCGAACAAGTTGAGATGGGCGTCGCCGTCCGCATGGCCTGCCTCGATATCCTCACCCGCCGCCGCCGCGCTGTGCCGGGCTGGCCCTCATGAACACGCCGCCGCCCCTCTGCCTTACGGAAGCCCGGATCATCTGTCCCGAAACCGGCCATGATGCCACCGCTAATCTGATGATCGAAAACCGGCGCATCACCGGCCTCGGCGATGCGCCGCCGCCCTCGCACGCTGAAATAATCTCGTGCAAAGGCCATGTCCTCGCCCCCGGTCTGGTCGATGCCGGCGTATTCCGTGCCGATGCCCGCGCCTGCCGCACAGGCGGCATCACCCGCGTCGTGCTGATGCCCGATGGGTCGCCGCCGCTTGATGATCCCGCCTTGGTGGCTTTCGCGCGCGGCACCGGCAAACCCGATGTCTGGGTGCATCCCCTCGTCGCCGCCACCCAAGGCCTCGCCGGCGAAGAACTGGCCGAGCTGGGCTTGGCGCGGGAAGCCGGCGCTGTCGGCGTCGCCACCGGCCGCAGCGCCATCAGCAGCGCCGCTGTGATGCACCGCCTGCTCTCTTATGCCCGCAGCTTTGATCTCACGGTGGTCACCCACTCAGAAGAGCCAAGCCTCACCAAAAACGCGGTGGCCACCGAAGGCGAATACGCCACAAGGCTAGGCCTGCCCGCCGCCCCCGCCTATGCCGAAGCTCTAGCCATTGCCCGCGATATCCGGCTGGCCGAAGCCACCGGCGCGCGCCTGCATTTCCGCCAAGTCACCACCGCCGAAGGGCTGGCACTGGTCCGCGCCGCCCGCGCACGGGGTCTAGACATCACCGCCGGCATAACCCCCGCGCACTGGCTGCTGAATGAAACCGCCGTCGCCGGCTTCCGCAGCTTCGCCCGCCTCTCGCCGCCGCTGCGCGTTGAAGAGGATCGGCAGTCCGTGCTGGAAGCGATAGCTGACGGCACGATCACCATCATCTCGTCGGGCCATGATCCGCAAAGCCAGGACGCCAAGCGCCAGCCCTTCGCCGATGCCGCCCCCGGCATGGCGGGCGCGGAAACGCTGCTGGCGCTCAGCCTCAGTCTGGTCCGTGAAGGCCAGATGTCGCTCATCCAAATGCTTGCCGCCCTCAGCCTCGCGCCCGCCCGGCGGTTCGGCCTGCCCGGCGGCAGCCTCGCCCCCGGCCAGCCAGCAGATATTCTGGTTTTTGATGAAAACGCGCCGTGGCGGATAGCCCCGGAGCGGTTCGCCGGCCATGCCAACACCCCGTTTGACAGCCTGCCCGTCGCGGGTGACGTGCGGCTCACGATAAAAGGCGGGGAGCGGCTTTGGCAGGCATGAAATATTGGTTTGGCCTGTCACTGTCTCTAATGCTCGCGCTGGCCCCCCCGGCCGAGGCCCAGAGCCGCCGTGAAAAGCGTGAGAAAGCCGCCGCTGCCGCCGCTGCCGCCGCCGCCAAAGCCGCGCAACTGGCCCCCAGTGTTAAAAACGGCGTAACCCTGTGGCAACGCGAAGATTGGGCCGGCGCTGTCGCCATGTGGCGGCCTTTCGCTGAAGCCGGCAACACCGATGCCATGTTCAACATGGGACAGGCCCATAAGCTCGGGCGCGGCCTGCCCCAAAATGATGACAAAGCCCGGCAATGGTTTCGCCGCGCCGCTGAAAAAAACCACCGTCCCTCCCAAGCCAATCTCGGCATCCTGCTGTTTCAAATCCGGGAAAAAGAAGAAGCCCTGAGCTGGCTAAAACTCGCCGCTGACGCCGGCGAACCCCGCGCCCAATATGTCTACGGCGTCGCGCTCTGGAACGGCGACGGCGTGCCGCGCAGCCTCAGCTTTGCCTATGCCTATCTCGCCCGCTCCGCCGATCAGGGCCTGCAAGAATCCAAAGGCGCGCTGGACCGGCTCACCCCCATGCTGGCCCCGGTAGACCGTGCCAACGGCTGGGCGCTCGCCGCCGCCCTTGCCCGCGGAGATGGCAAAGTGGTGCCGCTCACCACCATCAAAAACCCTGCGCCAGAACTGGTAGCGCCCGCCGCCGTGCCTGCTCCCGTCCCCCAAACCCCCACAATCGATCCCGCCGTCCTGGGCACAGCCGAACCAAAGGCGGCCTTCCGCATCCAGATCGGTGCCTACAGCCGCCGAGACCTCGCCGACGCCGATGTCGAAGCCCTACGCCAATCCAACGCCGCGCTCATCGCCGGCCTCGCCCCTTTTTATCAGCCCGCCAATGGCCTCGTCCGCCTGCAATTCGGCAGCTTCGCCACCCGTGATCTCGCCGCCGCCGCCTGCGAGCGCTTCCAAACCGCCGGCCGCAGCTGCCTCATCGTCGATGCGCCCTGATCAGGGCCGCCGCCATGCCCGTCACCATCGCCAGCTATAACATCCACAAAGCAGTCGGCACCGATCTGCGCCACAATCCCGCCCGCATCCTCGATGTTCTGGGTGAAATGAACGCCAGCATCGCCGTGCTCCAAGAAGCCGATCGCCGCTTCGGCGCCCGCCTCGCCAGCCTCCCGCATGATCTGCTCACCGCGCGCGGCTGGCGCTGGGCCGACCTGTCCGAGCGCAGCGCCTCGCTCGGCTGGCACGGCAACGCGATCCTGGTCTCCGGCACTGTCGAGCTAGAGCGCGCCGTCCGCCTGCCGCTGCCCAGCCTTGAGCCGCGCGGCGCGGTGCTGGTAGATGTCCGCATCGAAGGCCGGCCCGTGCGCATCATCGGCGCGCATCTAGATCTCTCCGGCCTCTGGCGCGCCCGGCAGATAGCGGCCCTCACCGAGGCCATCGCTCGCCAGCCCGCCGCCCCGCCGGTGCTGGTAATGGGCGATCTCAACGAATGGCGGCCCGATCCTGCCGGCCTAGCGCCCCTCACCGCCGCTTACCCCCCGGTGCCGCTCGGCCCCAGCTTCCCCTCCCGGCTGCCACTAGGCCGGCTGGACCGTGTTTTCGCCAGCCGCAGCCTGCATCTGGAGGCCTCCGGCGTGCACCGCAGTCCGGTATCGCGCCTCGCCTCAGATCATCTGCCCGTCTGGGTGCGGCTCTCCCCCTTTCATCCGCACGATACCCCATGATCTGGCTCCTCCTCGCTGCGCTGGCCCTATGGCAAGCCGCACGCTGGCTACGCCTCGGCAGCTTCACGCACGCCCCCACCGCCCCGCCACCCAAAACCTCCAGCAGCCTGTCCCGCCGCTGCGCCGTCATGGCCGCCGCCCACCCCGGCGATAGCGGCGTGCAAATGCTCGAAGACGGCCCGGAATCACTCGCCGTCCGCGTCGCGCTCCTGCGTGAAGCAACCCAGCAGATCGATCTCCAATATTATATCTGGCGCGAGGATGCCGCCGGGCTGCTGCTGTTCAAAGAGCTCGCCGCCGCCGCCGCCCGCGGCGTCCGCGTCCGCCTGCTCCTCGATGATTTCGGCACCCAGCGTATCGATGAAGAGCTATCCGCCCTCGCCGCCCAGCCCGGCATCAGCATACGCCTGTTCAATCCTTCCCGCCTGCGCTGGCCCCGCTTCCCCAATTACCTCGCCGATTTCCCCCGCCTAAACCGGCGGATGCACAACAAGCTGCTCCTCGTAGATAACGCCGCCGCTGTGCTGGGCGGGCGCAACATCGGCGATGAATATTTCCACGCCGCCCACAAACAGCTGCAGGCCGATCTGGACCTGCTGGCCACCGGGCCCATCATCGCCGCCATCGCCGAAGATTTCGAAGCCTATTGGGCCTGCCCGTCAGCATGGCCGCTGGAGAAGATAGTCCGCCCCCGCGCCCACACGCCCACAATTCCAAAGCCAGACCTCATCTACCAAGAAGACCTGCCCCCCGGCAGCATCAAAGCCCTGTTTGATGCAGAAGATGATTTCCAATGGGGCGAGGTTCAGCTGTTCAGTGACAATCCCGCCAAAGGCATGGGGGCCGTGCCCGATAGCGGCATGATGGGGTGGCAGTTGCTCCGGGCGCTCAGCCCCATCCAGCGCAGCCTGGTGCTGGTTTCGGCCTATTTCGTGCCGCTGCCGCGCGGTGTCGCCGCCCTATCCCGTCTGGCAGCAGCCGGCGTCACCGTAGATATCGTCACCAACTCGCTCAAAACCAACAATGTCATCCCCGTCCACGCCGGCTATGCAGCCTCGCGCGTGCCGCTGCTCCGCGCCGGCGTGCACATTTGGGAAATGCGCCCGCCGCTCGAAGGCGCGCCGCTTCTCCCGCGCCGCCGCCGCTGGTGGCAAGGCGGCCGCCTGCTTCAGTCCCATGCCTCAGGCCTGCACGGTAAAGCCTTGGTCGCAGACAGCACGCATCTGTTCATCGGCTCGATGAATTTTGATCCCCGCTCATGGTGGCTAAACACCGAAATGGGCCTGCTCATCACCCATCCAGAACTCGCCGCCAAATTAGAAACCACCCTCCGCACCCAAATCCTCGACAGGGCGTGGCGGCTATCCCAGCAGGCAGGCCGCCTCGCCTGGGACGGAAACGGCGCAGATGTCAGCCATAAAGAGCCAGAAACCAGCGCCGGCCGCCGCCTCGCCGCCGGCCTGCTCGCCCTGCTGCCTATCAAGCAAATGCTCTAACCCCTAACACCTAATCCTAGCTAAGCCCGGTAATCGTCCCGCGCGCATCCACGCCAATCACCATTGCTGCCGGCGCACGCGGCAGCCCCGGCATGGTGTTGATGTCACCTGCCAGCGCCACCACAAAGCCCGCCCCCGCCGCCAGCCGCACTGAGGTTATCGGCAGCACATGGCCCAAAATCGCCCCGCGCACCTTCTCATCGGCGCTAAAACTATACGGCGTTTTGGCAATGCACACCGGCAAATGCCCAAAGCCCTGTTCAGCAAACCCTGCCAGCATCCGCGCCGCCGCCGGCGCAATCTGCACATCATCAGCCCGGTAAACCTCCCGCGCCACCGTCCGCAGCTTCTCCTCCAGCGGCATCGCATCCTCATACAGCAGCCGGAACCGCCCCGCCGGGTCAGTGTTCGCATCCGCCGCCGCCGCCGCAGCCCGCGCCAGCCCTTCCGCCCCCGCGCCGCCGTCCGCCCAATGCGTGCATAAATGCGCTTCAATCCCCAGCGTGTCCCGGCAATGCGCCAACACCGCCTGCTGCTCAGCGCTATCATCCCCAGTGAACGCATTTATCGCCACCAGCACCGGCAATCCGAAACGCTGCAGATTCTCCACATGCCTGCTAAGCACCGCCAGCCCGCCCTCAAGCGCCGCCGCATCGGGCGTGCCCAGCGCCGCCAGCGCCGCCCCGCCATGATATTTCAGCGCCCGCACCGTCGCCACCAGCACCGCCGCCGCCGGCGCTAGCCCCGCGCTGCGGCACTTGATATTGCAAAACTTCTCCGCCCCCAGATCCGCCCCAAAGCCCGCCTCAGTCACCGCAAATTCCGCCAGCCCCAGCGCCGTGCGCGTCGCCGCCACAGAATTGCAGCCATGCGCAATATTGGCAAACGGCCCGCCATGCACCAGCGCCGCCGTGCCGCCCAGGCTCTGCACCAGATTGGGATGCATCGCCTCCACCAGCAGCGCCGCCATCGCCCCCGCCGCGCCCAGATCACCGGCGGTCACAAAATTCCCGGCCCGGTCCTTGCCCACCCGAATGCGCGCCAGCCGCGCCTGCAAATCCGCCATGTCATCAGCCAGGCACAATACGGCCATAACCTCACTGGCCACGGTGATATCAAAGCCGCTCTCGCGCACCGGCGCATTTATCGCGCCCCCCGTGCCGGAAAGGCCAAGCGTAATTTGCCGCAGCGCCCGGTCATTCATGTCCAGCACCCGCCGCCAGCTTATCGTGCGCTCGTCTAGAGGATGGCCGGTGGCGGTCTCAAGCCGGTAATGCAGCGCATTGTCGATAAGCGCCGCCAGCAGATTATGCGCCGAAGTAATGGCATGAAAATCACCGGTAAAATGTAGGTTGATCTTCGCCATCGGCCCCACTTGTGACTGCCCGCCGCCTGTCGCCCCGCCCTTGCGGCCAAATACCGGCCCCAGCGAAGGCTCGCGCAGCACAATCGCGGCCTTGCGCCCAATGCGGTTCAAAGCATCGCCAAGGCCAATTGTGGTGGTGGTCTTGCCCTCACCCGCCGGCGTCGGGTTCACCGCCGTCACCAGAATCAGCTTGCCGCTAGCATTCGTTGCCGCCCGCGCTACAGCCGCCGTGCCGATTTTGGCAATATAATGCCCATGTGGTTCAATCTCGTCCCGGCTCAGCCCCAATGTGGCGGCAATATCGGCAATCGGTGCCAGCACCGCCTTGTCAGCAATCTCAATATCACTCGCCATCTGGCCCCGCTTCCGGTTCGAACGAATGGTGCGTCCTGCCAGTTTTCCAGCCCGGCGTCACCTATGAGCCGCCCTCTTTTTTGCCCGTGGCTTGCGCCCGCGCCTCGGCTTGCTATAGACCGCCCATTCACACCTCGCGCGGGCGTGGCGGAATTGGTAGACGCGCTGGTTTTAGGTACCAGTGTCGAAAGACGTGGGGGTTCGAGTCCCTTCGCCCGCACCATAAGCCACAACTACGCGTGCAATATTTAGAGACGAGACCAAAGCTATGCAGATTGCCGAAACGCTGAACCAAGGCCTTCGCCGCGAATTTTCGCTGGTGATTCCCGCCGCCACGCTCGCCGCGCGCGTTGATGCCCGTTTGGCCGAGGTTTCCAAGCAGATCCGTATGCCCGGTTTCCGCCCCGGCAAGGTGCCGGCCAATCTGGTCCGCAAGATGCACGGCCCGGCCATCCACGGCGAAGCCCTGCAAGCCGCTATCAATGATGGCGTGCAAGCGCTTCTTACAGAACGCAAGCTGCGCCCCGCGGTGCAGCCGCAGGTGGATTTTGATGAAGAGCCCACCGAAGGCAAGGACGTGGCTTTCAAGGTCGCGCTGGAAATCCTGCCCACCATCGAGAGCATTGAGATTGAAGGCCTGAGCCTAGAAAAACTGGTCGTGTCCGCAGATGATGCCGCCGTTGATGCCGTGCTGGCGCGTCTGGTCAGCCAGCAGCAAAAAACCGAAGCCGCGCCTGCCAAGTACAAGGCCAAGGACGGCGATACCGTGGTGATTGATTTTATTGGCAAGGTCGAAGGCACGCCCTTTGATGGCGGCACCGGTGAAGCGATGCGCGTCACGCTCGGCTCGGGCATGTTGATCCCCGGCTTTGAAGATCAGCTGGTGGGCGTAAAGGCAAATGACGAAAAGACCCTGAAGGTCACTTTCCCGGAAGATTATGGCAATGAACAGCTGGCCGGAAAGCCCGCCGAATTCGCCATCACCGTGCAGGGCGTGGAAAAGCCCGTTGAAACCGTCGTTGATGATGAATTCGCCAAGGGCTTGGGCATCGATTCGCTCGAAGCCTTGCGTGAAATCCTCAAAGATCAGGTAGAAGCAGAAACCGTTCAGCTCACCCGTACCCATATGAAGCGCAAATTGCTCGATACGCTGGCATCACGACATGATTTTGAAGTGCCGGAAACCATGGTCACCGGCGAATTTGATCAGATATGGGCACAGCTTGAGCAGGAAGTAGCGCGCGCCGCTGATCCAGAAGAAGCCCGCGCCGATATCGAGAAAGAGCGGGACGATTATCTGCGAATCGCTGAGCGCCGCGTGCGGCTGGGCCTGCTCTTGTCAGAAATCGGCAGCCGCAACGGCGTCAGCGTCAGCGTAGCGGAAATGAACCGGCTCGTCGGTCAGGAAGCCAGCCGTTATGCGCCGGCTGAACAGCAGAAAGTAATAAAGTTCTTCCAGGAAAACGCCATGGCCGCCGCTCAGCTGCGCGCGCCTTTGTATGAAGACAAGGTGGTGGACTTCCTGCTCGCCGCCGCCGAGCTGAACGAACGCGCCGTCACCCGCGCCGAGCTGGAAGCCGCCATCGAAGATGAAGACGAGGCCCCGGCTCACGTCCATGGCCCCGATTGCGATCATGGCCATGATCACGATAAGCCCAAGGCCAAAAAAGCTGCCGCCAAGGCAAAGCCAGCGGCTAAAGCCCCTCCAGCAGCTAAAGCCCCGCCAGCGGCCAGAGCGAAGCCAGCTGAAAAGGCTGAAGCCAAGCCCGCAGCCAAAGCAAAGCCCGCCGCTAAAGCGGTAAAGGCTGAAGCAGCGCCGGCCCCGGCAAAAGCGGCTCCCGCCAAAAAAGCGGCCCCAAAAGCTGCGCCAAAAGCTGCTGCTGCCAAGCCGAAAAAGGCCGCCAAGCCTGCTGCCAAATAAGCAACAGGCCGCCTGAGCGGGTCAAACATGCGGCGCCCTTAGAATTTGTCGCATTTGAGGGGCTTGAACTTGTCCCTTAAACGTCCGACGTTGAGACGAGATGGAGACCCCTATGCTTGATATTCATGCCGGCCTGATTCCCATGGTCGTGGAAAGCTCGAACCGCGGCGAACGCTCGTTCGATATCTATTCGCGCCTGCTGCGGGAGCGGATTGTTTTCGTCACCGGCCAAGTTGAAGATCATATGGCCTCGGTCATCGTCGCCCAGCTTTTGTTCCTTGAATCGGAAAATCCGAAAAAGGACATTTACATGTACATCAACTCGCCAGGCGGCGTAGTGACGGCGGGCATGGCGATTTATGACACCATGCAATATATCCGCCCCAAGGTCGCCACGGTCTGCATCGGTCAGGCGGCGTCCATGGGCAGCTTCTTGCTTGCCGCCGGGGAGCCGGGGATGCGGGTGGCCTTGAAGCATGCGAGGATCATGATCCATCAGCCCTCGGGCGGCGCTCAAGGTCAAGCTACGGATATCGAGATTCAAGCCCGCGAAATCCTGCGCATCCGGCACACGCTGAACGAGCTTTACGTCAAGCACACCGGCCAAGACCTTGAGACTATTGAGCGCTCCATGGAGCGTGACAAGTTTCTGTCCGCAGATGAAGCCAAGGTGTTTGGCCTCATTGATGAGGTGGTAGATAAGCGTCCGCTGCCCACCGAGAGCGAAAAGCTGGCGGCGGCCTGAGGATCCCAATTGCACCGCTATGACATGATTTCTAGGGCCTTGCTCTTGCAGGGCAGCACGCTTCACCGCTACACTCGGATTCGCGCGAAAGAGGATAGCCATGACCAAACTTAGTGGCGGAGATTCAAAGTCTACGCTCTACTGCAGCTTCTGCGGGAAGAGCCAGCACGAGGTGCGCAAGCTCATCGCTGGGCCTACGGTGTTCATCTGTGATGAGTGCGTGGAATTGTGCAATGATATCATCCGCGAAGAGACCAAGACTGCGCTTGTGAAGAAATCCGGTGATGTTCCCACACCGCGGGAAATCTGCAAGGTGCTGGATGAATATGTTATCGGCCAGATGCACGCCAAGCGGGTGCTTTCTGTAGCAGTTCATAATCATTACAAGCGCTTGAACCACGGCGGCAAGGGTGCCGAAGTGGAATTGGCCAAGTCCAACATCCTCCTTGTTGGCCCCACCGGCTGCGGCAAAACCTTGCTGGCGCAAACCCTTGCGCGCATCCTCGATGTGCCTTTCACCATGGCCGACGCGACCACATTGACCGAGGCTGGTTATGTGGGCGAAGATGTTGAAAACATTATCTTGAAGCTGCTTCAGGCCAGTGATTATAACGTTGAGCGCGCCCAGCGCGGCATTGTGTATATTGATGAGATCGACAAGATCAGCCGCAAGGCCGAAAACCCCTCCATCACCCGCGACGTATCTGGCGAAGGCGTGCAGCAAGCCCTTCTAAAGATTATGGAAGGTACCACCGCGAGCGTGCCGCCGCAGGGCGGGCGGAAGCATCCGCAGCAGGAGTTTTTGCAGGTGGATACCACCAATATCCTGTTCATTTGTGGCGGGGCTTTCTCCGGGCTGGACAAGATTATTGGGGACCGGATGCAGGGCAAATCCATTGGGTTTGGCGCGCATGTGGCGGCCCCTGATGAGCGGCGGATTGGCCAGCTTTTGCGTGCATGTGAGCCGGAAGATTTGCTGCGCTTTGGCTTGATCCCTGAGTTCATTGGCCGTCTGCCTGTGATCGCAACACTTGAGGATCTGGATGAGGATGCGCTCATTAAGATATTGACCGAGCCTAAGAATGCGCTTTCCAAACAATATGCAAGGCTGTTTGAAATGGAGGGCGTGAAGCTCACTTTCACCGTGGATGCGCTTTCGGCCATCGCCAAACGAGCGATTGAACGCAAGACCGGCGCGCGTGGTTTGCGGTCGATTATGGAGTCGATTTTGCTCGAATCCATGTTCGAACTTCCGGGCACCGAAGGGCTTGAGGAAGTGCAGGTTGATAAGGATGTTGTGGCTGGTTTGAAGGAGCCGACGCGCCTTATGAAGACTGAAAAAGCCGCTTAAAACGGGGTTTTTCGGGACATTTTCGGGACATTTTCGGGGTGTTTACGGGGTGTTTCAGTCCGGTTTGCGGGCTATTCAGGGGTGTTGGCGGGGCACTCACGGGGTAGTTTAGGGGCGGTTTTTTCGGCTTTCCATGCGCGGAAGCGTGTGTTTTACAAATTTATCGATGTCGGTTTCAAAGTCTGGAAACGCGAACATACAGGCATCGACTTTGGCTTCAAAGGCGATCCGGTCCAGATATTCGGCGACGGTTTTGTGGCTGCCGACCAGGGTGGGCAGGCCCATGAACATGGACTTCTTTTTGAGTGATTCGGACATGCCTTCGGATTTGTCCAGTTCGGCCTCGCCGACCAAGGTTCTTAGCGCGGCTTCATCGGCGCCGGCGACGATGTGCGCGAATCGGGCCTGGGCGTCTGCATCTGTATCGGCGGCGATGACGTTGAAAAGCGATATGGTGCCAACTTTGCGGCCCAAAGGCCCGGCGATGGCCTGGAGTTGTTCGGTGACGCCGCGAATGTATTTTACGTCTGAATCGACATCATCGGTGTTGCCGCCGGCGATGATGAAGTTGCGGTCCCCGCATTCGGCGGTGAAACGGATGCCGCGGCCGGATTGGCCGGCGCAGACCAATTCTATGGGGGTGGTGGGCCGGGGCTTGATTTCGGCGTGATCAAACTGGAAGAAATCGCCTTTGAAATTGCAGCTGCCGGTTTCCCAGAGTTGCTTCAAAATAGCTGTATATTCCGTGGCATAATCATAGCGGCGCTCAAAATGCGCATCGCCGGGCCATAGGTTCATTTGCTCGAATTCTTTTTTATACCAGCCGGAGACGATGTTCAGCCCGAAGCGGCCGGGGCAGGCGGCTTCTATGGTGGCGGCCATGCGTGCGGCCACCGCAGGATTTAGCGAGAGCAGCGTGACGGACGGGATGAGCTTGATGCGGCTGGTGAGGGGGGCCAGCATGGCGGTTAGGGTGAAGCTATCGAGGCTATAATCCCAATATTCGGTTTCTCCGCCGAAACCCCGGAATTTGACCATAGAGAGCGCGAAATCAAAGCCGGCGGCTTCGCATTTGAGGGTGACGTCGCGGTTCAATTCCCATGTCGGCCATGTGGGCGGCACGTTTTTTGACACGATGAAGCCATTTTTGGCGATGGGCAGAAAAATCCCGATTTCCATGTGTTGCCTCCCTTAGTTATGGTTATTCTCCTCTAAATTGCGGTCTGCGCAACCGGTTTTTGGCCTGAAAGGCTCAGATGGCGAGACTTATGCGCTTTTAGGCAGGCGCGGCGGTTTTGATTAAGAGGTGCCAGATAAGAGGTGCCAGATAAGAGGTGCCAGATAAGAGGTGGCAGAGCGGGGGCGTTGCTCTTACATACTGGGCATGGTGAATGATGTTATGGCGCAGCGTGCGCAGGATGCGGTTTCCAGGCGGAGCCTTTTCAAAATTGTGGCAGGGGCCGGGCTTGCGCTGGCCTCTTCTGGGATGGGGGCTGCGGCTGTAACTTCAGACGCGGCGGATGCTGGTGCGTTTGGGGTGTATCTGCAGATTGCGCCGGATGGCTTGGTGCATATTCTGACCCCTAATGCCGAGATGGGGCAGGGGACTTATGATGGGCTGGCGAAGATTTTAGCGGACGAGCTTGATGCGGACTGGGACAGCGTGCGGGTGGAGCTTTCTGGCTTTGATGCGGGCATGGTCAATCCGAAGCTGCGCTCCCAGACCACCGGCAACAGCGAGGCGGTGCGGGGCTATTATCTGATTTTGCGGCGCGCGGGCGCGACAGCGCGGCAGATGCTGGTGCAGGCGGCGAGTATGCGCTGGGGCGTGCCGATGGCGAAATGCCGGACGGCGGCGGGGTTTGTGATTTCTGAGGGGGCCGAGGGCGAACGCACGCTGAGCTATGCTGAGCTGGCGGCGGACGCGGCCAAGCTGCCGGTGCCTGAGGTGGTGCAGCTGAAGAAGATTTCTGAATTTACGTTGCTGGGCAAGGATTTACCGCGCAAGGAGACGCCGGACAAGGTGCGCGGGCGGGCGACCTATGGGCTGGATATGGTGCTACCGGATATGCTGGTGGCGGCGATGGCGATGCCGGATGCGGCTTATGGGACATTCCGGGCCTTAGGCATGGCAGAGGCGCTGGCGGTGCCTGGCGTGCAGGCGGTGGTGCCGGTTTTGGGCGGGCAGGCTGTGGTGGCGGGGGATTGGTGGACGGCGCAAAAGGCCGCCGCGCTGATCAGCTTTGAGAGCGAGGGAGAAAAGCCGGTTTCGCAAGGCGCGCTGGACGCAGCGATTTTGGCGGTGCTTGATGATGCGAGCGCGCCGGCGGGGGTTTTTCAGCCTTCTGGCGCGGCGAAATTGGCCTTGGCGGACTCTCGAGCGGCAGCCGATGCCGGGTTGGCGGCGGCGGCCAAGCGGCTGACCATTGAGGCTGATGTGCCGTATCTGGCGCATGGCACGCTGGAGCCGATGAATTGCACGGCGCAGCTGGCGAACGGGACACTGACAATTTGGGCGCCCTGCCAATCTCCGCAATCAAGTGCCAAGCTGGCGTCTGAACTGAGTGGGCTGCCGCTGGATAAAGTGGTTTTTAATCGGACGTTTATGGGCGGCGGCTTTGGCCGGCGCTGGAACAATGATTATGTGCGCCAAGTTGTGGAGGCCGTGCAGGGCCTGCCGGCGGCGGTGGCCGGGCGGCCGGTGAAGCTGATTTGGGACCGGGTGCAGGACGGGCGGCATGATTTTTACCGGCCGGCTTCGCGCATGCGAATTGAGGCGGGGCTTGATGCTGAGGGGAAGATTTCAGCCTGGAAGGCGCGGGCGGCGGGGCAATCTTTGTTGCAAGCGTGGCGGGCCGGGGCGAAGCCGGATGCTTCTGATGGGACGCTTTTGAAGGAATTGTCTTACGCGGTGCCGGCCCTGCATTTGGAATCTTCGCCGGTGAGTTTGCCGGTGCCGATTGGCTATTGGCGCTCGGTTTCGCATATGCCGAATGCATTTTTTCAGGAAATTGCCATGGAGGCGCTGGCCGGGATGGCGGGGGCGGACCCGCTGGCGTTTCGGATGGCGCATTTGGAGGATGAGCGGTCTCGCGCGGTGTTGGAAACGCTGGCGGAGATGATGGGCTGGTCTAAGCGCGGGACGGCGGGGAAGGGCGTGGGCCATGGCCTGTCTCTCGCCAATGGCTATGGCAGCTATTGTGCGGCGGGGGCGCGGGTGCGGCTGGAGGGCAAAATACTGACCGTGGAGAAGCTGTGGGCGGTGATGGATTGCGGCCTGGCGCTGGAGCCGGAGAATGTGCGGCGGCAGGTTGAGGGCGCGCTGCTGTTTGGGCTGGGGCCGGCGCTTGATGGCCGGGTTTTGTTTGAGGACGGCGTAGCCAGTGTGATGGGCATTGGCGATATTGGGGCGACGTCGCCTGCGGGTGCGCCGGAGATTGAGGTGCGGCTGATTGGCGGGGATGCTGAAGTGGGGGGCGCTGGTGAAGTGGGGGTGCCGGGCGTGGCGCCGGCGATTTGTAATGCGATTGTGGCCGCTGGTGGCCCGATGATACGGTCTCTGCCGATTTCGGCGGCAGGCCTGACTGTGACTGTTTGAGGACGAGATGGCGGACTTATTTGAAATTCGGGTGAATGGCGCGGCTGTGCAGGTTGAGGCGGCGGAGGATATGCCGCTGCTTTGGGCGCTGCGGGATGTGCTGGGGATGACCGGCACGAAATTTGGCTGCGGTCAGGGGCAGTGCGGGGCGTGCACGGTGCATGTGGACGGCGAGGCGGTGCGCTCTTGCACGATGCCGATGGGCAGCTTGGCGGCAGGCGCTGAGGTGACGACGATTGAGGGGCTGGCGGCGAGGGCAGACCATCCGGTGTTGGCGGCCTGGGATGCGGGCGATGTGCCGCAATGCGGGTTTTGTCAGCCGGGACAGATTATGGCGGCGGCGGCGTTTTTGCAGGCCAATCCGAAGCCTACAACTGCGGAAATTCGTGAGGGTATGACCAATTATTGCCGGTGCGGGACGTATCCGCAGATTGCAAAAGCGATTGCGCGAGCGGCGGAATTGCTGAAGGCTGAGTAGATAGGCTTAGTTTATTTTGGGGATGAGATATGATCGGGCGTAGGGGATTTTTGGGGGCGGCGCTTATTGGCGGGATCGCGCCGCCATTTTTGGGCGCTGTAGCGCCGCGGGCGGCCTGGGGCCAGACGATGGCGGATACCATTGTGATCGGCGGCGGCTTGTCCGGCTTGGCGGCGATGCAGATTTTGGAGAATGAGGGCCAGAAGGTGGTGCTCTTGGAAGGCAACCGGCGGCTGGGCGGGCGGGCCTATACGATGGATAGCGAAGCGGGACCGCTGGAATGCGGCGGCGCGACCTTGGGGCCGCTTTATGGGCGGCTGCGGAGCCTGGCGGCGATGGCGGGTGTGGACCTGGTGGAGTCTGGCGCGCGCGACGGTATGGCTTACCATATAGGTGGGCAGTTTATTTTGCCGGATGCTTGGGAAGGGTCTGCGGCGAACAAGCTGCCGGCGGCGGAGCGGATGGTGCGGCCTGAGCAGCTTGAGTTTAAATATGTGCAGCAATTCAATATGATCAAGGATCTGGAGGCGTGGGCTGATCCGGAGATGATGGCTTATGATGTACCGCTTGATAGCTATTTGAAGAGCCATGGGATTTCGGACGAGGCGTTGCGGTTGATTGAGATTACGACCAATTCCTTGGGGCTATCGCGGACATCGGCACTGTTTCAGATGCGGGAGTTTGCGCGGTTGGCGCTTCCCTTGAAAGGCGGGGACACCAAGGGGGGCAGTGCGCGGGAGGTTTATGCCGCGCCCACCGGGGACAATAGCTATCAGGTGGTGAAGGGCGGGACGTCTCGGCTGGTGGAGGGGATTAGGGGGCTGATGAAGGGCGATGTTCGCACCGGCGCTGTTGTGGTGGGGATTGATGTGCGGCCGGACGGGGTGACGGTGGAGCTGCTGGATGGCACGCGGCTTCAGGCGAGGAACTGCATTTGCACCATTCCTTATTCGGCGCTGGGGGGCGTGAGGATTACGCCAGGGCTGCGCGGGCGTAAGCTGGCGGCGGTTTCTGAGGCGGTTTATACCTCAACCAGCCATGTGTTTGCGGTGCCGACCAAGGCTTATTGGGAGATGGATGGCGGGCCGGCGGGGCTGCTTTCGGATACACTGATTGAGCGGGTTTTTGCCGGCAAGGATGCGAGCGGCAAGGTTAATTTAGTGGATATTTGGCTGAATGGGGCGACGGCGACGGCTGTTGATAGCTTGCCTGAGGCCGAGCGGACGGATTTTGTGTTGGCGCGGCTGGCGGCGATACGGCCTTCGACCAAAGGGGCGCTGAAGGTGGTGGGGACGTATAGCTGGGGGCTGAATCCGTTTATTCGGGGGAATAAGCAGGTGTTTGGGGCGGGGCAGGTGAGCGCGCATTATGACGCGATGGCGATGCCTTGGCAGGAGCGGCTAAGGTTTGCGGGCGAGCATACGCGGGACTGGGAGGCCGGGATGGAGGCGGCGACCGCGAGCGGCCAGCGGGAGGCGTTTGCTGTGTTGGGGCTTAGTTAGGGTTTTTTGGCTTTTAGGCCGCCCCAGGTGGTGAGCCAGACGCCGGCGAGGATGAGGGCGGCGCTGAGGAACAGGCCGCCGGGGGCTGCTTCGCCCATGATGAGGATGGCAAAGGGGACGCCGAAGATAGCTGAGCCGGCGCCGATGAGGCTGAGCATGACCGGGCCGCCGCGATGCTGGAGGATGAAGAACAGCGTGTATTGGGCGGTGAAATTCAGGATTTGGACGATGACGAGCAGGGCGACGTCTTGATTTAGCGGCATGGTGAGGGTGAGGCCAGGCGCGAGGCCGGCGATGAGCAGGATGAGGCCGGCGCCGGCGAGCATGCCGGGCGCGAGCGCTTCCGGGCGCATGCCCGCGGGCCAGTGGCGGGAGCGATAGACGTTGCCGGCGGCGAGGAAGAGGGGCGCTATGAGGGTACCGATGATCCAGATTGGCGCGGCGCTGGGGGCGCTTAGTTTGGCGGCGGCGATGACGGCGGCACCGCTGAGGGCCAGCGCGACGCCGGCGGCCCGGAGCGCGCTGAAGCGTTCCATGCCCATGGCGAGCGTGCCGACGTAGGTGAAGAGGGGGGGGAAGGTGAGGGCGAGGGCTACGAAGCTGATGCCGACGTAAGGGACGGCGGAATAGATGATTATGAATGGGGCGGCCATGCCGAAAATGGCGGAGATGAACCAATATTTGAGGATGGAGAGGGTAATTTTTGGCATCAGGCGGCGGGCATAGGCGATGGCGAACATGGCGATGCCTGAGGCGAGCGTGGTGTATCCGAGATAGGGGAGGGGGGCGATGCCGAGATTTGAGGAGATTTTGGCGAGGATGGTCGACATGGCAAGGAGGATGGACGTACCGAACAGGCAGGCCAGGGTGATGAGGAGGCCTTTTCCTTGTAGAGGGGAGGTGTCGGACATTGTGTTGTGTTGCTGATGTGGGCGGGCCCTGCAAGTGATTGTTGCGTGTTGCAAATCGGGGTGGGGGGCGTATGTAGGCGGGGCTGCGAGCCTTTGGGGAATTATGGTTTATTAAGAATGGAGTAGTTGGCTTTTTATGGACCCTAGTTCCCAGACTTTGTCCGAAGATGGTTCTGCATCGGGGTTTGACTATTTTAATAACCGGCGCGCGGATATTGAGAGCTTGTTGCCGGGGACTTTTAAGCGTGTGCTTGAGGTTGGCTGTGGGACCGGGGCGACGCTGCGGTGGCTGGGGTCTTTGCATGAGGGTGTGGAGACGGTGGGGATTGAGATAAATCCTGAGGTTCGGCCGATACTTGAAGGGAATGTGGGGCGGGCGATTACGGCGCCGGCTTTGCCTTGCCCGGAAGGGCTGGGGACGTTTGATTTGATATTGTTTTTGGATGTGTTGGAGCATTTGGCCGACCCTGATGCGGCGGTGCAGGCGTATGTGCCGTTGCTTTCGCCTGGCGGGTCTTTGATTGTGTCTTTGCCGAATGTGGCGCATTTTTCTGTGAGCGGTCCGTTATTTTTTAAGGGACAGTTTGAGTATGAGGAGGCGGGGATTTTGGACCGCACGCATTTGCGGTTTTTTGTGGAAAGCAGCGCGCTTGGGTTGATGAACCGTAATGGTTTGAAGGTGGTTGATGGGCTTTGCAGGGGGCCGCATACGGGCAAGACGAGGCTTTTGGACCGGCTTTCATTGGGGCTGATGCGGCGGGTTTTGACCAGGCAATATGTGTTTCGGGCGGAGTGGGGTGCAGCGGCGCAATCCAGTTTTCGCTGGCGGGCATAGGGCGTTCGGGCCTTGAGCTTATGGGCCGCATTTTCTGAAAAGCTGGGGGCGCGTGGCCAGATTCTGGGGCGTAATCTGGGCTGGAATATTGGCGGGCAAGTGTTGCCGCTGGTGGCGGGGCTGGTGTTTGTGCCGCTGCTGCTTTCGGGCTTGGGGACGGCGCGTTATGGGTTTTTGAGCCTTGTTTGGGTGTTGATTGGCTATTTCAGCCTGTTTGATCTGGGGCTTTCAAGGGCGCTGACGCAGCGGGTGTCGTTGCTCGGGGCGCAGGATGATCAACGGCAGGTGCGGACGGCTGTGGCTACGGGGATGGCGTTGATTTGTGGGTTGGCGCTGCTTTCTGTGCCGTTGCTTTTGGCCGGCAAGGGGGCGCTATTGGACACGGTGGTACGATCGGGTTCGGCGTTGAGTGTGGAAGGGGCGCGGGCGTTTCGCTGGCTGATTTTGGGGGTGCCGGTGGTTATTTTGGCGGCCGGCGTGCGGGGGGTTTTGGAGGGGCAGCAGCGGTTTGTGGCGGTTAATCTGGTGCGGATTCCGGCTGGTGTGATGATGTTTGTGGGGCCGTGGCTGGCGACGCAGGTTTCACCGACGCTGGAGCCAGTGACGTTTGCGGTGTTTGTGGTGCGGCTGCTGCAGCTTTTGGGGTTTGCATGGCAGGCGCGCGGCGTGCTGGCGGGATCGGCGCGGTTGCGGGTGTTTGACCGGGATGAGGTGCGGATTTTATTTGGGTTTGGTTTGTGGATGACGGTGAGCAATATCATCGGGCCGCTGATGGTTTATCTCGATCGGTTTGTGATTGCGCGGTTTGGGGACCTTGCGGATGTTAGCTATTATAGTGCGCCGTTTGATTTGCTGAGCCGGTCTTTATTTTTGTCGGCGGCGGTGGCGGGCGTGATGTTTCCGGCGATCAGTGCTGCTGTTGCGGACGGGGCTGGGAGGGTTGCTGGGAGCGCGGGCAGGTTGGTGCGGCAACATTATGGGCTGGTGGTGTTGTTTTTCCTGCCGCCGTTGGCGCTGGTGGTGGTGTTTGCCGAGACCGGCTTGAGCTGGTGGCTGGGGGCGGCGTTTGCGGCCAAGAGCGCGCTGGTGATGCAGGTTTTGGCGATGGGGATTTTTGTGAATGCGCTCGCCTCAGTGCCGACGGCGCAGCTGCATGCTATTCGCCGGGCTGATATTACCGCCAAATGCCATTTGATTGAGCTGCCGGTGTATCTGGTGGTACTGGTGTGGCTGGTGCAGACGCAAGGCATATTGGGGGCAGCGCTGGCCTGGACAGGGCGGGCGGCGCTTGATCTGGGGCTGCTGGCAGTGTTTGCGAAGGCGCAGTATCGGCGGATAAATAGCACATCGCGCGTAGTATGACTTATCGTGGGGCAAAGATGCCTCTGGCAGTAAGTAAAGAGGCCTCCGGCGGCTGGGGCCTTAGGCCCCAGCCGCCGGAGGCCCTGCTGCTTCTCGCCGGAGGCCTTGTTGCTTTCAGGTTATCATCATAGAGCGCTGATATTAGGCTCATTTGCCGATGCGCTCTCGCATGGCGGCGACGATGCGGCTTTCGGCTCCGGCGATGCGGTGGCTGAGGCCGGCGACGGCGAGCACCATTGTATCTCCGTTGATGGTGCGGGGGAGGGCCATGGCGACGGCGCCGCCATCTTCTGTGACGCGGTCATAGACGCTGGCGAAGCCGGAGGTGCGGGCGGCGGCGACGAGCTTTTGGGCGCGGTGCAGATCTTCTTTGGGGGTGCCGGTTTTGGCGGCGCGGGCGAAGAAGGCGGCTACGGCGTCTACGGGCTGAGCGGCGAGATAGGCGCTGCCGACGGCAGAGCCGATGATGTTGAAGCTGGTCGCTTCATCGAGTTGGAGTGCGATGCGCTGGGTGCCGAGCAGGACGCGCAGGCAGCGCATGCGCGGGCCGGCGGGGGCTGTGAGGGTGACGGTTTCGCTGGTGGCATCACGCAGATCATAGAGGAGCGGCATCAGCTCTTCGCCGAAGATGGCGGACGGTATCCAGGCGCCTAGCGAGGCGACTTTGAGGCTGGGGAAATAGCTCAGGTCTGTAGGTTGATAGCTGAGATAACCTTGGGCCATGAGGCTTTTGAGGAGCACGCTGAGGCTGGATTTGGGATAGGCCAGCAGGCTGCCTAGTTGTGACAGGGTGAGCCGCCGCCGTTCTTGGGCGAAGACTTCCAGTATCTCGATGGCGCGCGCGGCGGATTTTACGAGTTGATCAGCCATTTAGGGCCTGTGAGGCGCGTCGCCACATTCAGCTGGTGATTTCGGCGATGGGGGTGCCGACGGGCAGCGCGTCGCCGCTTTCGGCCAGGATGGTGAGGATGCCGGCGAAAGGGCTTTCTACTTCGAAGCTCGTTTTTTCGGACTCCACGGTGTAAATATGCTGGCCGACAGTGACGCTATCACCGGACGCCGCGGCCCATTCCGAGATGGTGCCTTCCTGCATGGAGACGGCGAGCTTGGGCAGCTTTAGCGTAATCTTTGCCATGGTTATTTGCCCATCATGGTGCGGGCGCGGGCAACGATTTGGGCGGCATCTGGGAAGTGCAGCGATTCCAGACCTTGGGCAAAGGCGATGGGGGTGTAGGTGCCGCCGATGCGCTCTACCGGGCCTTTTAGCTGGCCCCAGAGCTGCTTTTGCAGGATGGCGGCGATTTCGGCGCCAAAGCCGCCAAACTCTACGGCGGCATGGACGATGAGGGCGCGGCCTGTGCCGGACACGCAATCTAGCAGGGTTTCGGTATCTAGCGGCACGATGCTGCGCAGATCAACGACCTGGGCGTCTATGCCTTCTTTCGCGAGGGTTTTGGCGGCGGCGAGAGCTTCCTGCATGGCCCAGCAATAGCTGATGATGGTCAGGTCTTTGCCGGGCTTTGTGATTGCGGCTTTGCCGATGGGGATGCGGTAATCGCCTTCGGGCACGAAGCCGGGGACGAAGAAGCAGCGCATGGCTTCGAGGAAGATGACCGGATCTGGATCATCGATGGCGCTGAGCAGCAGGCCTTTGGCATCAAAGGCGTTGGACGGGGCGACGATTTTGAGGCCTGGCGAGTGGGCGAACCATGCTTCCAGCGATTGGCTGTGCTGGGCGCCGAAGCTGCCGACTTTGCCGGCGGTCATCATACGCAGCGTGATGGGGACGCTGGTGCGGCCGCCGGACATATAGCGCAGTTTTGAGGCGTGGTTGGCGATTTGATCCATGCAGACCATGGCAAAATCATTGATCATGATTTCGGCGACGGGCTTGAGGCCGCAGAGTGATGCGCCGATGGCGGCGCCGACGATGGCTTGTTCTGAGATAGGGGTGCCGCGCACCCGCTCCCGGCCGTGTTTGGTGGACAGGCCGGCGGTGGCTTTAACGATGCCGCCGGCGGGGTCTTCAATGTCTTCGCCCAAGAGGAAGACGCTGGAATCGTTGGTGAGCGCGATATCCATGGCTTCGTTGACGGCTTGGCCGAAGGTGATTTTGCGGCCTGAAGTGGGGGCTTCGGGCTCGGCGGCGTGGACTAGTTTTTTTGAGCTGCCGGGGATGTTGGCGGGATCGGCGTAGACATCGATGGTGAGTTCTGCGTCGGAGGGCGGCGGTGAGGCTTCGGCGAAGGCCTGGGCGGCATCGACTTCGGCAGTTGCTGCGGCGTCTATCGCGTCAAGCTCGGCGGCGCTGGCCATGCCATCGGCGATGAGCTGGGCGCGGAAAGTGATCATCGGGGCTTCGGCTCTGGCTTTGGCGAGCTTTTCAGCGTCCATATGGTCTTCCGCGGAGCCGAAGGCATGGCCTTGCAGGCGGTGGGCGACACATTCCAGCAAGGTGGGGCCTTCGCCGGCGCGGGCGCGGGCGACGGCGCGGCCGGCGGCTTCGTAAAGGGCGTGCGGATCGGTGCCGTCTACCTTTTCGCCGACCATGCCATAGCCGGCGGCGCGGGTGGCGATATCGGGCGAGGCGGTGGAATTGGCGAAATCAGTGTATTCTGCATAGAGGTTATTTTGGCAGACGAAGACGATGGGGAGCTTCCAGAGCGCAGCGAGATTGAGGGCTTCATGGACGGCGCCGATGTTGGCGGCGCCTTCGCCGAAGCTGCAGGTGGTGATGCGGCCTGTTCCCTGCATTTTAGCGGCGAGCGCGACGCCCGTGGCGATGGGGGCGCCGGCGCCGACGATGCCGGTGGTGGCCATCAGGCCGCTGTTAGGATCGGACAGATGCATGGGGCCGCCTTTGCCCTTTGAGGTGCCGGTGGCGCGGCCGTACATTTCCGCCATGATTTCATTGAGCGGTGTGCCTTTGGCGACGATATCGTGGATGCAGCGGTAGGTGATGACGCTTTGATCATCTTTGGTCAGATGCTCGGCGATGGTGGCGGGGATGGCTTCCTGGCCGCCGCACGGATAATATTGGAATTGCAGATCGCCGGCGGAGAGGCCCTGGACGATGCGTTTGTCTGTCGCGTGGATGCGGGCCATGGTGCGGTAGACGTTGACGGCGGTTTTGGCATCGAGCGTGAAGCTGTTGGTGGTCATGGGTTTTCCTTTAGCCAGCGATACCGGCGGTTAGTTGCACATCGAAGCGGCCGTGGCCGGTGCGGATGGGGATGGCGACATTTTGATAACGGTCTGAATACCAGAAATCCTGGGCGAGGGAGACATCGGGCCAGCGGGAGATGGCGATGATCATGTCGGTCCATTCGCCGTGGAGGACTTTGATGGCGCCGCCTAGCTCGAACGCGATGTAATAGCCGCCGCGTTCTCGCAGCATGGGCAGGATGGTGTCCCGATATTGGTCCATGCGTTCTTCGTTGCCCGGTGTGCCCTCGATGAGCATGTAGCCGCGCGGGTTTTCGGACGCGGGCACGTCTACGGTGGCGATGGTGGGGACGAAATGGCCGGGCCAGCCTTCAAACGGCAGGCCGGGCAGGCTCATGGCCTGGCTGTTTTTGGGGAGGGCAGCGGCGAGGGCTTTGGCGCTTTTCCAGAAGGTTTCGAGATCGGGGGCATAGGCGAAGCGGGCCAATAATAGACCGGTGTGGGTGGTGCCTTTTTCGAGCACTTCGACGTCTTCTGGCGGGCTGGCGGCGAGGATGGTGCCGTGGGCGGCTTCGATGGCGCGGGTCCAGCTGTCCAAGAGAGCGGCGTCTGCTGTGGCGGGTTTGAGGAGGAGGAAGGCGGGGGCCAGGCCGGCGGTCATTCGGGTCTCCTCAGGCGGTGAAATCAGCGATGGCGCGGGTGAAAGCCGGGGCATCATCCCAGAACGGACTGTGCCCGGCATTTGTGAGTTCGACAAGGTTGCTGCCGGGGATTTGGGATTGCATCCAGCGGCCGATTTCGCCGGGCATGACCGGGTTATTGGCGCGGCCATAGAGGAGGAGGGTGGGAAGCGTGATGGTGGGAAGCTGGGCGCGATAATCTTTGCGGACCATGTCTTCGATGAGGGTGGCGACGGTTTCGGTGGGGGTGAGCCAGGTTTGGGCGGTCATTTCCGCGATGGTTTCTGGCGGCGGGGTGTGAGCGAAGGAGGCCATGAAGAAGCCGCCAAGGGCTGCTGTGCGGTCTGCGCGCACGCCGGCGACAAAGCCTATGCCGGCTTCTTCCGGGAAGTCTCCGAAGGTGGGATAGGCCCAGCCTTCGGCGTTGGTGAGGCGCGCGGTCATTTCTGAGAGGATCAGGCTTTTGATACGTTTGCTGCCGTGGCGCTCCAGATAGGAGAGCGCGACCATGCCGCCATAGGCGACGCCTAGCAGGGCGGCGTTTTTGATATCCAGGTGGGCGAGGGCGGCTTCCAGATCATCGGCATTTTCATCTATGCTGTGGCCGCTGATGGATTTGCCCGAGAGGCCTTGGCCGCGCAGATCGAGCGTGATGACGCGGTTGGTTTTGGCGAGTTCTGGCGTGACGTGTTGCCAGAAATAGCCGGCGGGGAATTGCAGGCCTTGCAGGAGGACAACTATGGGGCCTTGGCCGGTGTCTGAATACCAGAGCGGGCAGCCATCGGGGAGGGTGAGGTATGCCATGGCTTAGAAACTTGCCGAGGCGCGGACGCCGTAGGTGCGCGGCGGGGCGACATAGGCCTGGCCGACGAGTTGGGGGTTGAAGGCGCCGGATTCGAGGACTTCGGTGAAGAAGGTTTTGTTGGTGAGATTTTGGACATAGGCACCAAGCGAGAAGCGGTCGCTGGCGTCGGTCCATGTGAGGGCGGCGTTTACGGTGGCGAAACTGTCTTGCGAGATGAGGGGGCGGTTGAACTGGGTGAAGAACATGCTCGATTGGTAACGGGCATCGGCGCGGGCGTTCAGGCTGCCGCTTTTGGCTAGATCAAAGGTGTAGGAGATGGTGGCGGTGCCGGTGAATTCCGGGCTGCGGGGCAGGGTGTTGCCGGTGAGATCTATGGGGTTGGCGGCGGTGCAGCCGGGGCTGACGGCGGCGGCGGGCTGGGTGGGATCGCCGGTGCAGAAGGTTTGATAGCGGGCGTTGAGATAGGCGGCGGTGGCGCCTAGCTCCAGGCCTTCTACGGGCCGAGCGCTGATTTCCAACTCGGCACCGTAAATGCGGGATTTGGCGGCGTTGGTGAGGACGGATTGGAGGTTGACGATTTGGCCGACCTGCATGTTTTTGTAGTTATAGTAGAAGGCGTTGGCGTTGATGGTGAGTTTTTTGTCCATGGTTTGTGTTTTGATGCCGGCTTCATAGGCCCAGACGTCTTCGGGGGCGAAGCCGGGCTGGACGGCCAGCAGGTTGAAGCCGCCGGATTTGAAGCCGCGGGTGACGGAGGCGTAGAGGTTTACGTCGTCGCTGGCGGCGTAATCTATGACGAAGCGGGGGGTGAAGGCGTTGAATGTGTCTGAGAGATTGGGGTTGGCGATGTTAGCGCCGCCGAAATCGACAATATATTCATAGGCGGCGTTGCGGGTTTCGTGGTTGTAGCGCGCGCCGAAGGTGAGGCGCAGACGGTCATTGGCTTGCCAGCGGACTTCACCAAAGCCTGCCACGGCTTCGGTGCGGGCGGTGCCATCAATGCTGATGAAAAAGGGCAAATTGGCACCGAACGGGAAGGGCAGGGCGATGAAGCTGGAGCCGGTTTCCTTGAAGTAAAAGCCGCCGACAAGCCATTGCAGGGCACCATCGCCTTGCGAGGAGAGGGTGAGTTCCTGGCTTATCTGCTCGTTTTGATCTTGTTGGATGTAGTTTACGAAGAATACATCTGAGCCGTCACCATCGTTGAACCAGTTGAAGTTGGTTTTGCGCCAGCCGGTGGTGGAGCTGAGGCCGACGCTGCCGAAATCATAATCGAGATGGAGGGTGGCACTGGTTTGGCGGGTGAGGAAGAAATTTTCATCGGTGCCTACGGTGCGGCCGGTGCCGGGGATTTCGGTTTCAAAGCCTTGATTTACGGTGCGGAAATCATCCGGGCCGAAGCCGCCGAAATCTGCGGTGGGGAGGGCGCCGGGGCGGTTTAGATATTTATAGGCGGGCAGGTTGCTTTGGTCGTTCATATGCTCGACCGAGACGCGCATTTTTAAGGGGCCGCCTTTGTCATAGGCGAGTTGGCCGCGCACGGAGAAGACGTCTTTGCTGTCTAGCCGGCCGAAGCCGCGGGCGGCGGCGGCGGCGTTGGTGTTGACCGTGAAGCCATCGCGCCAATTGCCGAGGCCGGCAATGCGGAGCGCCCAGCCTTCCCCGAGCGGGGCGTTGAGCATGGCTTCGACGCGGACCTGATTGTAATTGCCATATTCTGCGGCGACGCGGGCGCTGAGGTCTTCGGTGGGGGCATTGGGGATGACGTTGATGACGCCGCCGGTGGCGTTGCGGCCATAGAGCGTGCCTTGCGGGCCGCGCAGCACTTCGACGCGGTTTACGTCGTAGAGATCGAACAGGCCGGCTGACGCGCGGGCGACATAGACGCCGTCGCTATGGACGGCGACGCCGGGATCGCCGGAGATGGTGTAATTTTCGTTGCCGACGCCGCGGATGGAGATTTTGCCGACGACCGAGCGTTGGACGAGCAGGCCGGGGGTGAGGTCTGAGAGCTGTTCTGTGGTGCGGATGCCGGCGGCGGCCAGCGTGTCACCAGAAAGGGCGGTGATGGAGATGGGGACGTCTTGAACCGACGCGCTGCGCCTGTCTGCGGTGACCAGAATTTCGCCTTCATTCAAAGTGCTGGCGGTTTGGGCAGAGGCGGTGGCGGACGCTAGCAGCGATGTCGTTGCCAGAACTATTGTCATGACGCGCATACATGTCTCCTTTGCGAAACACTGTTCCTCACCCTGGCCGATCCCCTGTCTCGGCACACCCCAAGTGCGGACTTCCTTGTTCGCTGCTCATGCTTTTCATGAACGACATGCTTCGTCAAGAGTGTTCATGAATGTATCTTTAGTGATTACATATGTAGATAGCTTGACGATTGGATAGTGTTTAGGCAATTTGAAGAAATAAGGGGTTTTGGAGAAGGCCACTATGGCGGAGCATCAGCGACTGAACCCGGCGGGGCTATTTGATAGCAAGAGCTGGGGGTTTCATCAGGTTCAGATTTCAACGGGCACGCGGATTGTGCATTTTGCGGGGCAGGGGGCGCTTGATACTGAAGCTGAGATGATTGGGGTGGGGGATTTTGCGGCGCAGATGGCGGCGTGTTTGGCCAATATTGATATTGCGTGCAAAGCGGCGCTGGTGGGGCGGACGGATATTGCGTCGCTTCGGCTTTATGTGGTGGACCATCAGCCGGAGTTGGTGCCGATTATTATTGAGCAGTTGACCGCGTTTTTTGGGCAGGATAGCACGCCGCCGGCAACACTTGTTGGTGTTGCGCGGCTGGGTATGCCTGATATGCTGGTAGAAATAGAAGCCGTGGCAATTGGCTGAGACGAACTTACCAAACATTACAGGGAGTAATTTTATGACCATTCATCGTTCCGCCGTTTTTACCGCTCGGCTTATGGCTACGGCCGGGATTATTCTTGTGCCGCTGGCGGCGCCGGTGTTGGCGCAGCAAGCGTCTTCAGCGCTTGAAGATGAAGTGGCGCTGGGTGAGATTGTTGTGACGGCGCAGCGGCGGGCGGAGCGGTTGCAGGATGTGCCGATTGCGGTGACGGCGCTTGATATCCGGCAGATGCAGAACCGGCAGATGACCTCGATGGTTGATATCATGTCGACGGTGCCGAATTTGCATGCCTCGAGCAATATTGGTCAGGGCTCGGCAACGACGGTGTTTATCCGGGGCGTGGGCGAGACTGAGTCTATTGTTACCATTGATCCGCCGGTTGGGTTTTATCTGGATGATGTGATTATTGCGCGGCAGGGCGTGAATAATATGGCGCTGTTTGATATTGAGCGCATTGAGGTTTTGCGGGGGCCGCAGGGCACGCTTTATGGACGTAATACCAGCGCCGGGGCGGTGAAGCTGGTGACGGTTCGTCCGAAGTTTGAAAATGGTTTTTCGGCTGAGGGCAGCTATGGGCGGTTTGACACTTGGGCGCTGCGGGGATCGGCCAATATCGCGCTGTCTGATGTGGCGGCGGTTCGCTTTAATGTGATGGCCGGCGATAGTGACGGCGATACCTTTAACCGTGTGCTTAACAAGCAGGTGAATGGCACCAAGACGCTTGGCTTCCGGGGCGCGTTTCGGTTTCAGCCCAGCAGTGATCTGGATGTGAATATCTCGGCGGATTGGACTCGCGGGATTGAGAATGGGCGCTATGCCAATGATGTGGCTGGGATTGTGCGGCCGCCGTCTGGGGATTTGTTTGTTTCAAGCTCTGGCACCGACACACGCAACGTCGGCAAGGCTTGGGGGGTTCATTCCAATATTGAGTTCAGGGTTTCTGACACGATCGATTTCAAATCGATTACGGCTTATCGTGGTACTACTCAGATTTATAATCTTGATCTGACTGATCAGCCGGTATCGCTCTATACATTGTATACTGACAATGACAGCCGGCAGTTTACGCAAGAATTTCAGCTCAGCGGGACTTTGTTTGATGACCGGCTCGATTTTGTGGCGGGGTTGTTTTACTTTAATGAGCGCAGCGATGCGGTGATTGGCGATTATATTTTCAGTTCGGTATTTTTCCGCAAGGACATCAACATTGGCACGGATAGCTATGCTGGTTTTGCGCAGGGTAGCTTTAAGGTGACGGACCGGTTTTCGATTATTGCTGGCGGCCGGCTGACCAATGATAAGAAGTTTATCAATATTACCAATGTGGCGGATTTTACCGGCACTGATCAGATGTTTAACCAGTTTAATGGCGTGCCGATTTTCAACAATTCTAGCGTGTGCGGCCAGATTGCGCCGGCGCGGCCGCAGCGGCCGGTGTTGTGCGAGATTTCTAATACGCGGTTTACGCCGCGTTTGGGGCTTGAGTTTAAGGCCACCGAGGATGTGCTCTTGTATGCGACCTGGACGCGAGGCTTTAAATCTGGCGGCTGGTCGGCGCGGACCAATGCCGGGCCGGAGTTTTTTGATTTCGATCCCGAGGATATCGATAGCTATGAAGTGGGCGCCAAGACCACATTGCCTGGCGGGCGCGGCACGATCAATTTGAGCGGCTTTTATTATGATTATACCAATCAGTTCAACACGGGCACGGCGCCGAATGGCAATTTTGGGGTCGCGGTGTCTGATGCCAAGATTTATGGTATTGAGTTTGAAAGCAATATCCAGATTATCAGCGGCGTGCGGGCTTTTGCTAACCTGTCTTGGCAGGGCAACAAGCTGGAGCGTCCGGCGGCGGCCACGATTGTTTTGGGGAACCGTTTGCAGCGGACGCCGGAATGGCAGGGGGCGCTGGGGATTAACATCGATAAGCCGGTGTCTGAGAAGGTGAATGTTATCGCCAATGCGGATTATAGTTATATGAGCACGCATTTTGTGAGCCCGCAGAACTTTGCGTCTACCCAAACCGGCCCGGTGAATATTGTTAATGCCTCGGTGGGGGTGCGGCTGGATGGGCGGCATGATCTGATTTTTGGCTGCCGTAACTGCTTTGGCGATGTGTATTTCAACCAAGCGCTGCCGTTCCCGGCCTTTGGGTTTGTGACGGTGTATCCCAACCAGCGCTCTAACTGGACGCTGACGGCGCGCACCCGCTTCTGATGCCGGACGCTCTATCTCCGCGCGCTACTGCTGTTGCCTGTTTAGAGGCTTTGTGGCGCGTGGATATGGACGCTTGTTTTGCCCATCTGGCGCCTGACGCGCGGTTCATTTTTGCGCCTTCTTTGCCTTATAGTGAGCAGGGACGGAGCTGGGATGCGCGGGACGCGCTGAGGCGGATTGTGGATGATCTGTTTGCGACTTTTGATGCCGATGGTCCGCTAACGGTGACGCTGACCGGCACGCTGGCGGAGGGCCGGGAGGTGGCTGTGGAGTATACGGCCAATGGCACGGTGCGCGGCGGGCGGGTGTATAATAATGATTATGTGATGCGGGTTTCGGTTGGCGAAGATGGACTCATTACGCAGATGAAGCCTTATAATGACACAAGGCTGCTCTGGAAGCTGATGATGGAGGATCTTGATGGCTAGTGATACGCTTCACACGGCGCTTTTGATTATTGATATGCAGAATGGGTTTATCAGCCCCAAAGGGTCTGTGGCGCGGATTGGCTTTCCTGTGGAGATGATGCGCGCGGCGATTGCGCCTTGCGCTGCGCTGCTGGCGGCGGCGCGGGGGGCGGGGATGAAGATTGCCCAGACGCGCTATGTGTATAAGCCGGATTTTAGCGATGGCGGCATCATGGTGGACGAAATGTTGCCGGAATTGCGGCGGGAATCTGCTTTGGTTTCTGGCACCTGGGATGCTGATATTATTGAGGAGCTGACGCCGCGTCCCGGCGAGGCGGTATTTGACAAGAACCGGCCTTCGGCCTGGCTGAATACCGGGCTTGAGGCGTGGCTTAAGGCGAATGATATTGAGCGGGTGATTGTGGCGGGGATTACCACCAGCTGCTGTGTTGAGACCAGTGTGCGGGACCTGTCGCAGCGGGATTATCATGTGTTGATCGCGGCGGATGCTTGCGCCGAATATGATGAGGAGCGGCACCGGGTGGCGCTGAAGACGCTGGGGCTGTTGTTTGCGCGGACGAGCGATAGCGCTGATATTATTGCGGATATTATAGGGGCGGAACGTGCGGCCGCGTGATGTCATCTACCAGATGGCGTTTCTGGTAGATGATCTTGAGGCGGCGTGTGCGCGTTGGGCGGCGAGCACGGGGGCGGGGCCGTTTTATCGGTTTGATCCATTTTCTTTTATTGAGCCGCGCTACCTTGGCCAAGAGGCTGAGCCGGGGATTGCCATTGCGCTGGGGTTTTCGGGCGGGCTTTGTATTGAGCTGATGGTTCGGCATGGTACGACGCCTTCGGTTTTTGACGAGGCGGGAATGTGGCAGCTTCATCATGTGGCGCGGCTGACGGATGATATTGATAGGACGTTGGCGGGTTATCGGGCGCAGAATGTTGAGGTGCCGTTTGAGGCGCGGTTTTACCCCGATACGCGGATGGCGTTTGTGGATACGCGGGCGGCGCTGGGGATTTGGACAGAGATCATTGAATATAATGCCGATATTGAAGGGGCGTTGGCGATGATTGAGGCTGCCCATGTTGGGTGGGACGGCAAAGACCCGTGTCGCACGCTCTAGCTAGGCTCTCAAGACGGGCGTTGCTTGCCGGGACGGTGGGGGCTTCGGCGGCGGCGTTTGCGGTGCCGGCTTTCGCGGTGGCTTCGTCCGGGCTTACTGACGCTGAGCGGCGGACGCTTATCATGGCGGCGCAAATGTTGTTTCCGCATCCTTTGCTGTCTGAGGCGCCCTATCGGCAGATTGTTGTGGCGAGTTATGCTCAGGGCGATGCTGCGGCGGGGGCGCGGGCGGGGCTGGCGCAGCTTGAGGCGGGCGGTGAGCCTTGGGGGCAGCGATCGGAAGCGGGCCGCCGGGCGGCGCTTGCGGCTGTGCTGCCGGCACCATTTTTTCAGGGGTTGCGGTTTACGGTTTTGATTGGGCTTTATGCCAATCTTCAGGTGACCAGCCGCTTTGGCTATCAGGGGCCTTCTTTGGAAGAGGGCGGCTATTTGGAGCGGGGCTTTGATGCGCTGCCGTGGCTGCCGGCGCCGGTGGGCGGGGAGGCGAGCCGATGGCCGATTTGAACGAGCCGGCGCTGGTGGTGATTGGCTCCGGGGCCTCCGGGGGGACGGTTGCAGACGTGTTGACGGCGCGGGGGCTGCCGGTGGTGTTGCTCGAAGCGGGGCGGCGGATTGAGCCGAGCGAATTTCATCAGGATGATTTGCAGGCTTTTGGGCAGCTTTCCTGGCTTGAGCCTCGGGTTTCCAGTGGCAGCTGGTCGGCGACGACGCTGGCGCCGGATCGGCCGGCTTGGGTGGTACGGGCGCTGGGCGGCACGACCTTGCATTGGAATGGGCTGGCGTATCGGCCGCAGGCGCATGAGCTGCGGGCGCGGAGCCATTATGGGGCGATTGCCGGGGCTTCGCTGGTGGATTGGCCGGTGACGCTGGCGGAGCTGGCGCCTTATTACGCCCGCGCTGAGGCGCGGATGGGGGTGACGGGGACGCATGGGATCGCGCCGCATCCGCCGAGTGCGCATTATAAGCTCTTATGGAATGGGGCGAAGAAGCTGGGGTATTCGCGGATTTCCAATGCGGGGATTGCGATTAATAGCGCGGAGCGGGACGGGCGGCCTGGGTGTATTCAGATGGGGTTTTGCAATCAGGGCTGCATGATTTCGGCGAAATGGTCGACGTTGGTGGCGGATATTCCGCGGGCTGAAGCGAGCGGCCGGCTGGATTTGCGGACCGAGGCGACGGCGGTGCGGATTGAGCATGACGCGGCGGGGCGGGTTTCGGCGGTGGTGTATGCGGATGCGGCGGGGGCTTTGCACCGGCAGCGGGCGCATACGGTGGTGTTGGCGTGTAATGCGGTGGAGACGGCGCGGTTATTGCTGCTTTCGCAGAGCAATCGGCATCCGCGGGGGTTGGCCAATGGGTCCGATCAGGTGGGGCGGAATTATATGCGGCATGTGGCGGCGCTGACTTATGCGGCGATGCCGGAGCCGGTGAATATGCACCGGGGGATTGTGACGCCGGGGACGGTTTTTGATGAAGCGCGGCATGATCCTTCGCGCGGATTTTCGGGGGGGTATTTGATGGAGGCCGCCGGCATGGCGCCGGTGAGCCTGGCGATGTTGCTGGATCCGGCGGGCTGGGGGGCCGATTATGCTGGGTTTTTTGAGCGTTATGATCATTTGGCCGGGATGCTGATGAACGGCGAGGAGCTGCCGGTGCCGGATAACCGGGTGACGCTGGATGACAGAGTGAAGGATGCGCGGGGGCTGGCGGTGGCGCGGGTGCATGTGGATGAGCATGCTGAGACGGAGGCTATGGTGGCGCATTTTAATGATCGGTCAGGGGCTTTGTATCGGGCGCTCGGGTCGGAGGATGTGCGGCATGGGCGGCCGGCGTCGGCTACGCATAATATGGGGACGGCGCGGATGGGGGCTGATGCGGCGAGCTCTGTGGTGGATGCGGGCCTGCAGGCGCATGAGGTGCCGGGGCTTTATGTGGCTGATGGGAGTGTGTTTCCGACCAGCACGAGTGTAAACCCGACGCTGACGATTGTGGCGCTGGCGTTACGGCTGGCGGACCAGCTTTCTAAGGGTAACAAGCTATGAGCGACGCTAAATTATTGCTGACGGGCGCCAATGGGCGGACGGGCCGAGCTATATTGGCCAGCCTTGTGGCTAAGGGGGTGCCGGTGCGGGCGATGGTGCGTGATGCGGGGCAGATGGAGAGCTTGCGGGCGCTTGGGGCTGCTGAGTGTGTGTTGGGGGATATGACCGATAAGGCTTCGCTGCGAGCGGCTATGGCGGGGGCTGGTAAGGTTTTGCATATTGGGCCGCCGATGCATCCGCAGGAATTGGAGATTACCACCAGCCTTATTGCGTTGGCCAAGGCGCAGGGGCTGGATCATTTCATTTATTATTCGGTGATGCATCCGCAGCGGCGGGCTATTCGGCACCATCGGCTGAAGCAGGAGGCCGAGGAGGTATTGCTGGAATCAGACCTGCCGTTCACGATCCTTCAGCCTTCTCGCTATATGCAGCATTTGCTGCCGATTTGGCCTAAGCTATTGGAAACGGGGGTTCATGCCATGCCGTTTGGCGTGGATAAGCTGTTTAATCTGGTTGATTTGCTGGATTTGGCGGAGGCTTGCGGCGTGGTCGCGGGTTCTGATGAGCATCTTTATGCGACGTATGAATTGGCGGGGCCGGAGGCGCTTAGCCAGCGTGACTGTGCGGCGATTATATCTGAGGTTTTGGGGCGGGAGATTGCGGCGCGGGCGGTGCCTTTTGAGGACCTGGCGGCGAAGGCGGCGGCTAGCGGGGCTAATCCTGACCGGGTGGCGCAGATGGTGCTGATGAACCAGCATTATGATGCGCATGGCTTCCGGGGGAATCCCACGGTGTTGCGGCATTTGCTCGGTCGGCCGCTGGGGACTTTCCGGGATTATGTGGGGCGGCTGGCGGCCCGCGTTTAGGTCAAGCTTGCTCGTCGCGGATGGCTTCGGCGACCAGGAACGCCAGTTCTAGCGATTGGCTGGCGTTGAGGCGGGGGTCGCATTGGGTTTCGTAGCGGGCGGATAGGCCTTCGTCGGTGATGGCGATGGCACCGCCGGTGCATTCGGTGACATCGAGGCCGGTCATTTCTATGTGGATGCCGCCCGCATGCGTGCCTTCGGCTTTGTGGACGGCGAAGAAGCTGCGGACTTCCGCCAGAATACGATCAAAGGGGCGGGTTTTTAGGCCGCCGGCGGCTTTGATGGTGTTGCCGTGCATGGGATCGCACGACCAGACGACGCTGCGGCCTTCTTTTTCTACGGCGCGGATGAGTTGGGGCAGGTGCTGCTCTACCTTGTCATGGCCGAAGCGGGCGATGAGGGTGAGGCGGCCGGGTTGGTTATTTGGGTTTAGGGTGTCGATGAGGCGCAGGAGATCGTCTGGCTCCAGGCTCGGGCCACATTTCAGGCCGAGCGGATTGCCGACGCCGCGCAGGAACTCGACATGGGCGGAGCCTTTGAAGCGGGTGCGGTCGCCGATCCAGAGCATGTGCGCGGACGTGTCATACCAATCGCCGGTCAGGCTGTCTTGCCGGGTCATGGCTTGTTCGTAGCCGAGCAGCAGGGCTTCGTGGCTGGTGAAGAAGCTGGTGCCTTTAAGCTGGGGCACGGTTTCGGGTGAGATACCGCAGGCTTCCATGAAATCAAGGGCTTCGCCGATACGGTCTGCGAGTGCGCTATATTGTTCCGACCATAGCGAGCGGCCGGTGAAATCCAGATTCCATTTATGGACCTGGTGGAGATTGGCGTAGCCGCCAGAGGCGAAGGCGCGCAGCAGGTTTAGCGTCCCGGCGGATTGGAGGTAGCCGCGGAGCATGCGTTTTGGATCGGGGAGGCGGGCCTCATCGGTGAAGGCCATGTCGTTGACGTTGTCGCCCCGGTAGCTGGGCAGGGTTTTGCCTTCTTGCTCTTCAGTGTCTCCGGAGCGCGGTTTGGCGAATTGGCCGGCCATGCGGCCGACTTTTACCACCGGCATTTTGGAGGCGAAGGTGAGGACGACGGCCATTTGCAGGAGCACGCGGAACGTGTCCCGAATGGTATTGGGGTGGAAATCTGCGAAGCTTTCGGCGCAATCGCCGCCTTGCAGCAGGAAAGATTTGCCGGCGGCGACATCGGCGAGCTGGGCGGTGAGATCACGCGCTTCGCCGGCGAAGACCAAGGGCGGATAGCTGCCGATTTCCGATTCCACGGCGGCGACCGCGGCGGCATCGGGATAGGTGGGGAGTTGGCGGGCTTCGTGGGCGCGCCAGCTTTCAGGTGTCCAGTTGGTCATAATGGGTTCGCTTTGGGATATTTTGGGGGGCGGCGCAAGCTGTAGGGCTGCCGCGGCGAGGGCTTGGTGTGGCGGGACCATGGACCCCGGCCTGCGCCGGGGTGACGACTAGGGGCTGACGATAGGGGGGGTTAGCGCATCAGTACGAGTTCTTCGCTCATGGTGGGGTGCAGCGCGATGGTATCATCAAATTGGGCTTTGGTGAGGCCGGCTTTGATGGCGATGGCGACGGCTTGCAGGATTTCGGGGGCGTCGGGGCCGATCATGTGCGCGCCGACGACCTTGTCTGTGCTGGCATCTACGACCAGCTTGTAGAGCGCGCGTTCGTTTCGGCCGGCGAGGACGTTTCGCATGGGGCGGAAGTCGCTGGTGTAGATGCGGACGTCGCCGTGAGCATTGCGGGCGTCGGCTTCGGTGAGGCCGACGCTGCCCAAGGGCGGGTTGGAGAAGACGGCGCTGGGGATGCAGCTATAATCTACGCGCCAGGGTTTGTTGCCGAAGATGGTGTCGGCATAGGCATGGCCTTCGCGGATGGCGACGGGGGTTAGTTGCACACGGTCGGTGACGTCGCCGACGGCGTGGATATGGGCGATGTTGGTGCCGCTGTCGGCATCTACGGTGATGGCGTTGTTTTTGCCGGTTTTGATGCCGGCGGCTTCGAGGTTAAGGCCTTCGATGTTGGGGACGCGGCCCATGGCCCATAGCAGGACGTCGGTTTTTTGGATGGTGTCATCGGTGTAATGGATGTGGATTTGACCGTCGTGCTTTTCGATTTTTTCGATGCGGCAGCCGAATTTGAAGTTCAGGCCTTTGGCGAGCGAGATGGTGAGGAGCCGGTCTCGCAGCGCTGGTTCCCAGCCGCGCAGGATGGTGTCTGAGCGGTTGATGAGGGTGATTTGTGTGCCGAATTCGTGGAAGATGCCGGCGAATTCATTGGCGATATAGCCGCCGCCGCCCACGACCATGGAGTTGGGCAGGGATTCTAGGTGGAAGACTTCATTGGAGGTGATGCCGTGTTGGGCGCCGGGGAGATCGGGCACGAACGGGCGCGCGCCGGCCGCGATGAGGATGCGGGCGGCGGTGATGCGTTTATCGCCGACGTGGAGGGTGTGGGCATCGATGAAGCTGGCGCGGTGGTTGTAAACGGTGACATTATGCGAGGCGAGGGTGTTGCCGTAGAGGCCGTTTAGCCGGTCTACTTCGGCCAGCACATTGTCCCGGAGTTTAGGCCAGTTGAAGCTGCGGTTTGGTGTGGTCCAGCCGAATTGTGCTGCGTCTTCAAGGTCTTCTGCAAAGTGCGCGCCGTAGACGAGGAGCTTTTTGGGGACGCAGCCTCGGATGACGCAGGTGCCGCCGACGCGATATTCTTCGGCGATGGCCACTTTGGCGCCGTGGCCGGCGGCGATGCGCGCGGCGCGGACGCCGCCGGAGCCGGCACCGATGACGAAGAGATCATAATCATATGAGGGCATTTTTGAGCCTTTTGTGGGGAATTTAAGGCTGGTTTAGGGGCAATGAAGCGGGGATGCCAACCTAAATGCCCCTTTTAGAGGAAGGTCATCAACGTGATGCCTGCGATGAGGCCGAGTTGCACGCCGGTGATGAGCAGCAACAATATGGTGAAGGGCTGCTCTCCGGTGCGGTGATCCAGCACCACCTGCGCTGCCAGCATGCCCGCGCCGCCGCCGCCCATGGCGACCAGCAGCAGCTTGCCGCCAAGATCCCGGCGTTGGGGGTCGATAGGGAGTTTGGCAAGGCGGGCCTTGTCCATATCCATGAAAATCCAGCCCAGCAGATTGGCGAGCATGAGCCATACGCCGGCGGCCAACCAGAAAAACCCGATTTCGGGCCTGACCACCGGGGCATCGGCGGGGGCGAACATGCGGCCTTTCCTGTCTCGTTTGTAATCTGCGGCGTCTACATCGTCTGGGGCGGCGGCGGGGGTGAATTCTGCGGTTTGGGCTGCCTCCTCTGGCGCGGCGAGAGGGGCGTTGCAGTTGAGGCGGGCATAACGCTCTACGGCATGTCCTGAGGCGACCATGGCGCAGCTTATGTCTTGGCCATCGGCGAGGCAGCGCACGACGCGGCGGCCATAGCTATCTATGTCTTGTTCTTCGCAGATGACGTTGCGGCCTTTGGTGAGGCTGCGGAGATAATCGCGCGAGGCATAGGGATCACCGGGGGTGCAGCGGCGGCCGGGGCGGCAGGCGCCGGGCATTTCCGGGGCATCTATGGCTTGCAGGCGCATGGAACGTTCTTGACCTGCACAGCGAATGGCATCGCCGTCATGATGGCTGGGGCTGGCGCAGGTGAAGACCATCGCAGCCGCTAGGGGCAGGAGCAGGGACATTGGAACTGGATTGGGGGCTAGAACTTGGTTTTGGTCAAGTCCTGTCGTTCATATTTTGGAAATAATTATTAATTATACGTAGTTAAGAGCCTTAATCTAGGAACGGATCTCGCACCAATATGGTGTCTTGACGTTCTGGCGAGGTGCTTACGAGTGTTACCGGACATTCGGTGAGTTCTTCGATGCGGCGGATGTATTTTACGGCTTGGGCGGGGAGATCGGCCCAGCTGCGCGCGCCGGCGGTGGTGCCGGACCAGCCTTCGAAGGTTTCGTAAACGGGGATGACGCGGGCTTGATCGGCGGCATGGGCGGGGAAGTAATCCAGGGTTTGGCCGTCCAGCGTGTAGCCGATGCAGATTTCGAGGGTTTCGAAGCCGTCTAGAACGTCTAGCTTGGTGAGGGCGATGCCGGTGATGCCGGAGGTGGCGATGGCCTGGCGGACGAGGACGGCATCGAACCAGCCGCAGCGGCGTTTGCGGCCTGTGACGGTGCCGAATTCGCGGCCTCTGGTGCCCAGTTTTTCGCCGGTTTCATTGTCTTGCTCGGTGGGGAAGGGGCCGGAGCCGACGCGGGTTGTATAGGCTTTGGTTATGCCTAGCACATTGCCCATGGCACCCGGGCCGAGGCCGGAGCCGGCGGCGGCCTGGCCGGCGACGACGTTGGACGAGGTGACGAAGGGATAGGTGCCGTGATCTACGTCCAGCAGCACGCCTTGGGCGCCTTCGAACAGGATGCAGGCGCGGTTTGTGCGGGCCTCTGCCAGGCGGCGCCAGACCGGCTGGATGAAGGGGAGTACATGGGGGGCGATTTCGGCGAGCTGGGCGACGAGTTCTTCGCGGTTTATGGGGGCGGCGTCGAAGCCCGCACGAAGGGCGTTGTGATGGGCCAGCAGGCGGTCTAGCTGCGGGTCTATGCTGTCCAGATGGGCGAGATCGCAGACGCGAAGGGCGCGGCGGCCGACTTTGTCTTCATAGGCGGGGCCGATGCCGCGGCGGGTGGTGCCGATTTTGCCGGCGCCCATGGAGTCTTCGCGGAGCGCATCCAGATCGCGGTGCAGGGGGAGGATGAGGGGGCATTGTTCGGCCACCGCAAGGTTTTCGGGGGTGATGGTGACGTTTTGGCTGCGTAGTTTTTCAACCTCGGCTTTGAAGTGCCAGGGATCGAAGACGACGCCGTTGCCTATGACCGAGAGGGTGCCGCGCACGATGCCCGACGGGAGCAGGCTTAGTTTGTAGGTTTGATCGCCGACGACGAGGGTGTGGCCGGCGTTGTGGCCGCCTTGGAAGCGGACCACGACATCGGCGCGCTCGGCGAGCCAATCGACGATTTTGCCTTTGCCTTCATCGCCCCATTGGGCGCCGATGACAGTTACGTTTGGCATGGATTACTCCTGCGGAGGGGATGGCTGGGGGTGGCCATTTATGAGGACATAAGGGCAGTTTGGGGTTTCGTCCGGGCTGAGCGCGATGATGGTGGCCCAGCCTTCAGCACGTAGCGCGGCGGCGGCGGCGGGGGTGGTGCTTTGCGGGCAGTGCAGGCGGCGGGATGTGGCGGCGCCGTAGCCGGCTTCTACAAGGCCATCGAGATAAAGGGACACGCCCAGTGCGGGCTCGGTGTGGCCGCTGGGATGGAGGAGGGTGTAGCTGCCGCCTCTCCCGATCTCGGTGGGTAGATTTGCGCCGAATACGGAGAAGCCTAGCCATGATTGATATTCGAAACCGTGGCGTTCGGTGGGGTCCAGGGTGAGGGTGAGATTTGGGATTTTGGTGAGGGCGGCGATGATTTCTGCGAGCGGCCCTAGGCGGGCGGTGAGGGCCTGGGCGGCGGCGGGGGGGAGGGTTTTGGCCAGCGCTTGCAGGCGGGTGAGGGCGGCGGCGGCGGGGCCGGCGGCGGTGATGAGGGGCTCATAGGCCTCGGCGCCTTGGGCGCGGAGGCTGGCGATGTCTTTGCCATCGAGAAGGGCTTGCAGGGTTTGCAGGCTGGCGGTGCCGGAGGGAAGCCCGGCGGCGTGGAGGGCGGCGACGAGATTGGGCAGGGTGAGATCAAGCGCGAGATTTGGGACGGTGGCGGCGGTTAGCGCGTCTGCGGCAAGGCGGAGGACGGCCAGCGCCGCGGCGGCGGTATCTGTGCCGATGATTTCTACGCCGGTTTGGAGGGATTGGCGTTCTGGGGAGAGTTGGGTGCCGCGCACGCGGAGGACCGGGCCACAGTAAGATAGGCGCAGGGGGCGGGGGGTGTTTGCCATGCGGGTGACGGCGATGCGGCCGATTTGGCCGGTAATGTCTGAGCGGAGCGCCAGCGTGTGTTGGCTGATGGGATCTGTGAAGCGTAGCAGCTCTCGCCGGGCGGGGCTGGCGAGGCGGCTGCCGAGTGATTCTTCATATTCTACGAGCGGGGGGCTGACGCGTTCATGGCCGTGGGCGGCGAAGCTGGCCATGAGGGCGGCGGCGAGCGCGGCTTCGGCTTCGGCTGCGGGGGGCAGGCGGTCTCTGAGGCCTTCGGGCAGGAGACCCGGGGCGAGGGGGCTTGACGAGAGCATGGACGGGCTTTGCCGCAGGGCGGGGCCGGTGGCAAGTGGGGGGGGTTAGGGGGTGAGGGCCTGCCAGATGTTGAAGGCGCTGGTGAGGCTGAGGATGAGGCCGACGACGCCGAGCAGCAGGCGGGGGTTTATGTGGCGGGCGAATGCCGCCCCGAACGGCGCGGCGATGACGCCGCCGATGAGCAGGCCGAGCGTTGCTAGCGTGAATGAGCCTAGGCCCATTTGGGTTATGAAGGTGGCGGAGATGGCGACGGTGAGGAAGAATTCGCAGGCGTTTACGGTGCCGATGGTTTTGCGGGGGTTGCTGCCCTGGAGGAGCAGGTTTGAGGTGACGACTGGTCCCCAGCCGCCGCCGCCGGCGGCATCGAGAAAGCCGCCGGCGACGCCTAGCGGGGCGACGATGCGAGGGCTGTCGAATTTGGGGGTTTTTTGCCGCCAGGTGCGGAAGAGCAGCCAGAGGCCGATGAGCAGCAGATAGGCCATGACCAGCGGCTTGGCGGCGGCGGCATCGAGGCTGCTGAGCACATAGGCGCCGGTGATGCCGCCGAGGATGCCGGGCAGCGCCAGGCGGCGGAACAGGGCCCAATCGATGTTTTTGAAGAAGGCGTGGCTGAGGCCGGAGGCGCCGGTGGTGAAGACTTCGGCGAAATGGACGCTGGCTGAGGCCTGGGCGGGGGAGACACCGAGGACGCCGACGAGGAGCGAGCTGGAAATGACGCCGAAAGCCATGCCGAGCGCGCCATCAATGATCTGCGCGGCAAAGCCTGCGGCCACATAGGGCAGCACGTCTGAGAGAGTGACGGCGGCGAAATCGAGCAATGGGGGCCTTTCAGGGGGGATGTGCGGATTTGGGCCTGTTTTAATCCCTACAGGTTAATAGGGGATATTGTCATCTGGGGCGGGGCGAAGAAAATGTTTTTGCGCGCAAAGGTGGCTTGCGGCGCACAGAGGCCCATATGGAGTGTTTGGGACGTTGAGGAGCGGATGCATGGGCGGCTGGCGGTTTGATAATAGCTATGCGCGGTTACCCGGCGCGTTGTTTGAGCGGCAGGCGCCGGTGCCGGTGAAAGCGCCGGAGACTTTACTTTGGAATGAGGCGTTGGCGGCGCGGCTGGGGGTTGATGAGGTGCCGGCAGAGGTTTTGGCGGGGAATGTTTTGGCGGACGGGAGCGAGCCGATTGCGCAGGCTTATGCGGGGCATCAATTTGGGCATCCTAATATGCTGGGCGATGGGCGGGCGGTGCTTTTGGGGGAGCAGATGGCGCCGGATGGGGCGCGGTTTGATGTGGCGCTGAAGGGGAGCGGGCGGACGAAGTTTTCACGCGGCGGGGACGGGCGCGCGGCGTTGGGGCCGATGCTCAGGGAATATATTGTGAGCGAGGCTATGGTGGGGCTGGGGGTGCCGACGACGCGGAGTTTGGCGGTGGTGGGGACGGGCGAGCCTGTGTTGCGGGAGGCGGTGTTGCCGGGGGCTGTGTTGGTGCGGGTGGCGACTAGTCATTTGCGGGTGGGGACGTTTCAATATGCGGCCGCGCTGGAGGATGTGGGGGTTTTGCGGGCGCTCGCGGATTATGCGCTGGCGCGGCATTATCGGCAAGTGGCGGCGGGGGATTATGTGGGGCTTTTGGCGGGCGTTGTGGGCGCCCAAGCGGCGCTGGTGGCGAACTGGATGCGGGTGGGGTTTGTGCATGGGGTGATGAATACCGACAATATGACGATCTCGGGGGAGACGATTGATTATGGGCCGTGTGCATTTTTGGAAGAATATGCGCAGATGCAGGTGTTTAGCTCGATTGATAGGGGCGGGCGGTATGCGTTTGGCAACCAGCCGAAGATGGCGCTTTGGAATTTGACGCGGCTGGCGGAGAGTTTGTTGCCGTTGTTGGGGGAAGACGGGAGAGATCGTGTGACGGCGGTTTTGGAGGGGTTTCGGGGGCAGTTTGAGGCGGCGTGGCTGGGGGCGATGCGGGGGAAGTTGGGGCTCGCGAAGGCGGCTGAGGGGGATGCGGCGTTGGTGGCGGGTGTGCTTGATTGGCTGGAGGGGGCGGGGCTGGACCATAATAATTTTTGGCGGGGTCTGGCAGACGGGCTTGAGAGCGGGGTGTTGCCGGACGCGGAGTGGGTGGCGGGCTGGCGGGCGCGGGGGCCTGATGCGGCTTTGATTAGGGCGACCTCGCCGGCGGTGGTGCCGCGTAATCATATGGTGGCGGCGGCGCTGGCGGCGGCGGAAGCGGGCGATATGGAGCCGGTGCGGGCGTTGGTGGCGGCGGTGGCGGCGCCGTATGCGGAGACGGCGGCGAATGCGGCTTTTCGGGTGCCGGCGCGGCCTGAGGAGGCGGTGCGCGAGACTTTTTGCGGGACATAAAATTTATGGGGGCGGCCTTGACGCTTTGGGGGGTCGCACACATATGCAGCTTCGCAGTTAGCACTCTCCTATGGTGAGTGCTAACGCAGTCAATTTAACGAAAGAGGGCTCTTATGACATTCCGTCCGCTTCACGACCGGGTGCTTGTGCGCCGCGTCGAGGCCGAAGAAAAAACCGCTGGGGGGATCATCATCCCTGATACCGCCAAGGAAAAGCCGCAGGAAGGCGAAGTCGTCTCTGTGGGCACCGGCACGCGCGGTGATGATGGCAAGGTTACGCCGCTTGAAGTGAAAGCTGGCGACAAGATTTTGTTTGGCAAATGGTCTGGCACCGAAGTGAAGGTTGCGAACGAAGACCTTATTATCATGAAAGAAAGTGACATTCTCGGCATTCTTGGCTGAGCATCGGTTTCTTTAGGCATTTTATTTAGGAGTTTATAACATGGCAGCGAAAGACGTTCGTTTTTCCCGTGATGCCCGTGAGCGCATTTTGCGGGGCGTTGATATTCTGGCCGATGCGGTCAAGGTTACGTTGGGCCCTAAGGGCCGCAATGTGGTTATTGAGAAGAGCTTTGGCGCACCGCGGATCACCAAGGATGGTGTGACGGTTGCCAAGGAAATCGAACTGAAGGATCGGTTTGAGAATCTGGGCGCACAGATGGTGCGTGAAGTGGCTTCCAAGACCAATGATGTGGCCGGCGATGGCACCACGACTGCGACCGTGCTGGCGCAGGCTATTGTGCGCGAAGGCATGAAGTCAGTTGCGGCCGGCATGAACCCGATGGATTTGAAGCGCGGGATTGATCTGGCTGTGGTTAAGGTCATTGCTGACCTTAAAGCGCGGTCCAAGCCGGTTTCTGGTTCTTCGGAAATTGCTCAGGTTGGGACGATCTCGGCCAATGGCGAGACCGAAATTGGCGAGATGATTGCCAAGGCTATGGAAAAGGTTGGCAAGGAAGGCGTTATCACCGTCGAAGAAGCCAAGGGTATGGAATCCGAGCTGGATGTTGTTGAAGGCATGCAGTTTGATCGGGGGTATTTGAGCCCGTATTTCATTACCAATCCTGAGAAGATGCAGGTGGAACTCGAAAGCCCCTACATCCTTATCCATGAGAAGAAGCTTTCCAATCTGCAGGCGCTGCTTCCGGTTTTGGAAGCTGTTGTGCAGTCTGGTCGTCCGCTGCTTATCATTGCGGAAGATGTTGAAGGCGAAGCACTTGCTACGCTGGTGGTCAACAAGCTGCGCGGCGGCTTGAAGGTTGCTGCGGTTAAGGCGCCTGGGTTTGGGGATCGCCGCAAGGCCATGCTCGAAGATATCGCTGTGCTCACCAAGGGCGAGATGATTTCTGAAGACCTTGGCATCAAGCTGGAGAATGTGACCCTGCCGATGCTTGGTGAAGCCAAGCGCGTGACCATCGACAAGGACAACACCATCATTGTTGATGGTGCTGGTTCGGCTGAAGCCATCCGGGGCCGGGTGGAACAGATCCGCGCGCAGATTGAGATCACCACGTCTGATTATGACAAGGAAAAGCTGCAGGAACGTTTGGCTAAGCTGGCTGGCGGTGTGGCTGTGATCAAGGTTGGCGGCTCGACTGAAGTTGAAGTTAAGGAGCGCAAGGACCGCGTTGACGATGCGCTGCACGCTACTCGCGCTGCAGTGGAAGAAGGCATTGTCCCCGGCGGCGGCACGGCGCTGCTTTATGCCACCAAGGCCATTGAAGGCCTGAAGGGCGCTAACGACGACCAGACCCGCGGTGTGGACATTGTTCGCAAAGCGCTGTTTGCGCCGGTTCGTCAGATTGCGGCGAACGCTGGCCATGATGGTGCGGTTGTTTCTGGCAAGCTGCTGGACGGCAAGGACGACAAGATCGGCTTCAATGCACAGACCGATGTGTATGAGAATCTGGTTGCGGCTGGCGTGATTGACCCGACCAAGGTTGTGCGCACGGCGCTTCAGGATGCTGCGTCTGTGGCGTCCCTGCTGATCACCACCGAAGCGGCGATCACCGAAGCACCGGCCGACGATAAGGCTGGCGGCGGCGGCATGCCCGGCGGCGGCATGGGCGGCATGGGCGGCATGGGCGGGATGGACTTCTAAAGTCCCGCATCAGTCGTTTGGAATTAAGGGCCGCGGCGCAAGCTGCGGCCCTTTTTCTGTGAGGGGCTGTTTAGTTTATACAGTCTGCGTCTGTTCTGAGGGGCGCAGGAACCTTCGGGTCGCGGCGGTAAATGTCGTCGTAGATGTAGAGTGCGCCGTCTTCATCAGCTTCGGCGGTGAAATAGCCGACGATGACCGGTATTGGGGTGGGGAACGGTAGGCGCTGGGTTTTGCGGCTGGCTTCGAGGATGGCGGTGAGGCTTTCTTTGCTGGCGGGCGGCCCGAGCAGGGCGGCGGCAAAGCCGATAGGATCATCGACGCGGATGCAGCCATGGCTCAGCGCGCGTTTTTCTTTGGCGAATAGCGTTCGGGACGGGGTATCATGCAGGCCGATGCTATAGGGGTTGATGAACTCCAACTTCATCTGGCCTAGTTGATTGGCAGGTCCGGGTTTTTGGCGGTAGCGGCTGCCTTCTTTTACATAGCCGCGGCGGGCGGCTTCGGCGGGGCGGCGGGCGACCAGCCGGCCGACGCTTTCGGCTACGATGCTGGCGGGCACATTCCAAGAGGGATTTAAGATGACGGCCCTAGCTTCGCCGATGAATTCCGGCGTGGGGGTTCTGGTTTTGCCGACAATTGTGCGCCAGCTGCCGAGCTTTAGCGTGCCTTCGAACAGATCAATTCTGTAGGCTGGGATGTTTACGAGGAGATACCGGCCTTCGGGGAGCGGCGGCAGTTTTTGCCAGCGGGTAATGCTGGCGGCTACGGCTTTACGGGCTTCTTCTGACAGGCCGCTTGTATCAATTTTGGCCAAGCGATCAGCAGCTGGGCTAGTGGCGGCTAGCGGGACTATGGGCGAGGCTGCGGGCGGAATGATTAACGGCAGGGGCTGCGCTGTGGCTTGTGCCGACGAAAATGAAGCTAGCGCGATGGCGCAGCCCGCAAATTGGGCCATCCAGCGGGGGAAAAGGGCGGCTTGACGATACATAGATGAAATTTTTCTCCTGTTGTGCGTATAGATACTACATGAAGAGGGATAAAAAGTCTGTTTCTCGGCGCATAATTTTAACGGGGGCTGCCTTGGCGGTTCCGGGTGTTTTGGCGGCGACGCCGGTTCGTGCAGGGGTTCGTGCGTCTGCTGCTCGTGCGGCGGCGATTGACCCTGACTTGCTACGCCGGGCGCGGGAGGCGTTTGAGCGTCATGCCGACCAGATTGTGCATAAAGACTTAGTGGCCATTGCCGATTATGGCCTGCATAGCAGCACGCCGCGCTTTCATTTGTATGAGCCTGAGGCGCGCCGGTTGCAGTCGTTTCGGGTGGCGCATGGCAAGGGGTCTGATCCGCGCCATACGGGGTATTTGCAGTCTTTTTCAGATCGTCCCGGCTCGGCGGCGAGCAGTGAGGGGGCTTATTTGACCGGGGAGCATTATTCTGGCCAGCATGGCGCTTCGCAGCGCCTTGTGGGGCTGGATGCTGAAAATCAGAACGCGATGGACCGCGCTATTGTTATTCATGGGGCGTGGTATTGTGAGCCGAGCATGGTGACCAACACGGGGAAACTGGGCCGCTCTGAGGGCTGTTTTGCGTTTTCGGCGGCTGATGCGGCGACGGTGCTGGCGCGGCTTTCGCCGGGGCATTTGCTTTTTTCTAGCCGGGCCTGACATTTAGCTCTGAAACAATTTGGTATGGCGCTGGTTGTAGGGGGCCGGGGCATCAAGTCACCTTGTCACCGGGCGCGGGCGCGCGCACCGTGGTTGATGAGGAGATACAGGCATGGTGCAGGCGCATATTAACCGGATTGGGACTGCGCTGCCGCCGCATGATGTGCATCAGGCTTTTATCAGCTTTGTGGGGGATTTGATTGAGGACAGGCGCGATGCAGCGCTGTTTCGGCGGATGGAAAGCCGGGCGGGCATTGCGCATCGATGGTCGTTTGTGGAGCCTGTGGAGACGGCGGACCGGCATGTAATTGACAAGCAGGGATTTTATACCCCCGGCGCGTTTCCCTCTACGGCGGCGCGGCTGGCGCGTTATGAAGAGCTTGCGCCGGGACTGGCGTGTGAGGCGATTGATGCGCTTGATCTTGATAGTGACGCGCGAGCGGGGATTACGCATTTGGTGGTGGCATCTTGCACGGGCTTTGTGGCGCCGGGGCTGGACCAGCGGATTGTGGAATTGGCAGGGCTTTCGCCGGGGATGGAGCGGACCGTGGTGGGGTTTATGGGCTGTTATGCGGCGGTGAATGCTTTGCGGCTGGCGCATCATTTTGTGCGGTCCGAGCCAGACGCGCGGGTGCTGGTGGTGTGTTTGGAATTATGCACGCTGCATTTTCAGCAGACGACTGAACTGGAGCGGCTTTTGGCGATGCTGCTCTTTGGGGATGGCTGTGCGGCGGCGCTGGTGACGGGGGAGGCCAAGGGGCTGGCGTTGAAGGATTTTCGGGCGGTGAATATTGCTGACAGCGCGGGGGCTATTGAGTGGCGGATTGGCGATCAGGGGTTTGATATGCATCTGTCTGGCGAAGTGCCGGGGCGGATTCAGCGGGCGCTCGCGGCGGATATGGTGCGTAATGATGAGGGGGGGCTGCTGCGGGGGACGCGGCCTGAGGATTATCGGCATTGGGCGGTTCATGCGGGCGGGCGATCAATACTTGATGCGGTGGAAGCTGGGCTGGGGCTGGCGGGGGATGCGCTTGATGGCTCTCGCAAGGTGCTGAATGATAATGGTAATATGTCGTCGGCGACGTTGATGTTTGTGTTGCGGGATATATTGGGCAAGGAAGCGGGGGCGGGGATGGCGATGGCGTTTGGGCCTGGGTTGGCGGCGGAGTCTTTTCGTTTTCAGGCGTTGTGAAGCGCGCTTCTGGGCCTGAGTTGATGGACGCGGCGGATTTGCCAGAGGCGGTCTATGCCGAGGTGCTGGCTGATCTGGCGCGGGTGAACCGGTTGACGTTGGCGCAGCGGCCGACGTTGCGGTGGTTGGAGAAGGCGGTGGGCGGGGCGACGCGGTTTTCTTTGCTGGATGTGGGGTTTGGGCAGGGGGATATGCTGCGGGCTATTTATCACTGGGCGGCGGGGCGCGGGCTGGAGGCGGATCTGGTGGGGATTGATCTGAACCCTCGGAGCGCGGGGATTGCGCAGGCGGCGGCGCCGGGGTTGCCGATCAGGTGGCTGACGGGGGACGCTGAGGCGCTTGACTTTAAGCCTGATTTTATTGTGAGCTCGCTCGTGGCGCATCATATGGAAGATGCTGAATTGGTGCGGTTTTTGGGCTGGATGGACGGGGCGGCGGCGCGGGGCTGGTTTGTGAATGATTTGCACCGGCATTGGCTGGCCTATTGGGGTTTCAGGGCGGGGTCGGGCTGGTTTCATCCGATTGTGCAGCATGATGGGGCTTTGTCTGTGCGGCGGGCATTTGTGCGGGCGGATTGGGCTCTGTTGCTTGAGGCGGCGGGGGTGCGGGCGGAGGTGCGGTGGTATTTTCCGTTTCGTTGGGGTGTGGAGGGGGGCGTGGGGCGGGTATGAGCCGGGTGTTGGTTGTGGGCGGGGGGTTGGCGGGGGCGGCGGCGGCTTCGGCGCTGGGTTCGCGGGCGGTTTTGGTGGAGCGGATGGCGGCACCGCATGACAAGATTTGCGGGGAGTTTTTATCGGTTGAGGCCGGGGTGGTGCTCGCGGGGCTGGGGTTTGATTTGGGGCGGATGGGGGGGCGGGTGATTGACCGGGTGCGGGTGCGGGGTGCGGGGCGCGCTGTGGAGGCGAAGCTGCCGTTTTGCGGGACGGGGATTAGTCGGCGGGTGCTGGATGCGGCGCTTTTGGAACATGCTGAGGGCCGGGGCGCGAAGGTGGTTTTGGGGGAGCGGGTGGCGTCTCTTGAGGCTTCGGGTGCGAAAGGGCCGGTGTTTTTGGCGACGGGGAAGCATGAGTTGCGCGGGGTGGGGCGTGAGGGGGCGGGGACGATTGATGACATGGTGGGGTTTAAGCAATATTTTCGCGGGGCTGATCTGGGGTCAGTGGTGGAGATTCTGCTGTTTGAGGGGGGGTATGCCGGGATGCAGATGGTGGAGGGCGGGCTGATAAATGTGTGTCTGGTGATTGATAAGGCGCGGTTTCAGGCTTTGGGGGGGCAGTTTTCGGGGGTTTTGGAGATGATTTCGCATGGTGGGTGGGCGTTTTTGGCGGATTGTGTGCCCGTTTTAGGCGCGCCGCTTTCCATCTCGGGCGTGCCTTATGGCTATTTGGCGCCGGATGATGGGCTGTGGCGGCTGGGGGATCAGGCGGCGGTTATCCCGAGTTTTTGCGGGGATGGGATGTCTATTGCGCTGCATTCCGGGCGGTTGGCGGCGCGGGTGCTGGGTGATGGGGGGGCGGCGCCGGCCTATCGGCGGCAGTTGATGGCGGATGTGGGGCGGCAGGTGCGGCTGGCGGCGGCTGTGCAACGGTTCACCGGCGGAAGGCTGGGGCGGATGCTGGCGATGGCCGGGCTATCGGCGGTGCCGGGGCTGGCGGTATGGCTGGCGAAACTTACGCGGGTGCGAGAAGGGGCGCTGGTGGCGCCCAGGGTGTCAGGTTAGGTGCGCGCGGCTACAGGGGCGGCTTCAGGGGCGGCTTCAGGGGCGGCTACAGAAATGGCGGCGTTTACATCGGCGTTGGCTTTGTCGCGTACGCCGCTTTCTTGGGGGGTGACGGGTGTGTCTGGGTCTTCGGATTGTTGGCAGGCCGTCAGGAGCACGGCGGCGAGAAGGAGCAGGCCGGGCTTCATGGTGCGAGGGTTTTGGCTGCTTCTTCGGCAGCTTCTACAGCAGATTCTACAGCGGCTTCTTCCGCAGCTTCTTGCGAGTAATACTCCAGTTCTTCGGCGCTTGGGGGCGGATCGCCATAGTAGAGTTCGGCGCGGCGGCTTTGGAGATAGGCGGAGCGCACGGTGGCGTATTCATCGAGGCTGGCTTCCAGCAGCCCGTCAGCGCCGCTCGCGGTTAGCCGGGCTCTTGCATCTACGAGGCGCAGGCCGATTTGTCCGCCGCGCCACCAGATGCTGGGGTTTAGCAGAGCGTTTCGGGCAATATCGGCGGGATCTACAAAAAAATCAAAAGGCACGCCGATGCCATCTCTGAGCGTGCTGGGGCCGAGGAAGGGCAGCATGAGATACGGCCCGGCGGCGATGTTCCATTGGCTGAAGGTTTGGCCAAAGTCGGTCTGGTCTCTGGGGCGGCCGAGATCTGTGGCGACATCGGCGAGGCCGCCTACGCCCAGCACGGTGTTCAGAAGGAAGCGATCAACGGTGCGGAACGCCCGGCTGATTTTGCCTTGCAGGACGTAGTTCATGAAATTGGAGGGTTCGCGGTAATTGCCATAGAGGTTGGTGATGCCCGTGCGGGCTGGCTTTGGCACCACGGCGCGGTAGCTTTTGGCGACGGGGCTTAGAAAATAGCGATCTGCCTTTTTGTTGAAGGCGTAGACGCGGCGGTTGCTGGCTTCCCACGGATCGGAAGCTGCGGTTTCAAGGCTGAGGCTGCGCGGGGTGGCGCAGGCGCCCAAGAGCAGCAGCGGCAGCACGGCGAACGCGAGGCGTTTTGCTTTCATGCCTGTTGCGATTGCATAGCTGCGGGCAGGGCGCAAGCAAGCAGCTTGCTTGACACATATAAAGATATCTTTATGTGATTATATATGGACCAAATGTTGGACATTTTCCGGGCGCTGGCGGACCCGAGCCGGGTGCGAATTCTGCTGCTGGTGCGGCGGATGGAGCTTTCTGTGGGCGAGCTGGGCTTGGTGCTGGCACAGAGCCAGCCGCGGGTTTCTCGGCATGTGCGAATTTTGGCGGAAGCGGGCTTGGTGGTGCGGGCGCGAGAAGGGGCCTGGGTGTTTGTGCGGCTGGGGGCGGCGGCTGTGACGGGGCCGGTTTTGGCGGCGATGGATGCGCTTGCGTCTGATCTTGTGGCGGATGATTTTGCGCAATTGGCGCAGGTGCGGGCTGAGCGGGCGGCGGCGGCGGATGCGTGGTTTGCGGCGCATGCGGCGGATTGGGACCAGGAGCGCTCGCTTTTTACCAATGAGGCTGAGGTGGAGGCGGCGATAGGGGCGGCTTTGGCGGGGCATGTTTTGGGAGATTTGGTGGATGTGGGCACCGGCACCGGGCGGATGATTGAGCTGTTGGGGCCGCTGGCGAAAACGGCGCTGGGCGTGGACCGTAGCCCGGAGATGTTGCGGCTGGCGCGGGGACGCATTGAAGCTGCCGGCTTGGCACAGGCTGAAGTGCGGCATGGCGATATTTATGCGTTGCCGCGCGGGGATGCGAGTGCGGATACGGTGGTTTTGCATCAGGTGCTGCATTTTGCCGATGATCCGGCGGCGGTGATTGGCGAGGCGGTGCGGGTGCTCAGGCCCGGGGGGCGCTTGCTGGTGGTTGATCTGGCGGCGCATGACCGGGAGGAGATGCGCACGCAGCGGCGGCATGTGCGGCTGGGGTTTGCTGATGAGGCGGTGTCTGGCTGGATGGCCGCGGCGGGATTGCAGGCTGAAGTTGTGGCGCATTTGCCAGCTGAGGCGGCGCTGGATGTGTGTTTATGGATTGGTGAGAGGAAATTGGCGTGAGTGAAGGGCCGTTGTTTGCTGATGTGCCGGGCGATATTGGGGTGAGCTTTGAGTTCTTCCCGCCCAAGACGCCGGCGATGGAGACGATTTTATGGGAAAGTTTTGAAGCGCTGCGGCCTTTGGCGCCGCGTTTTGTGTCTGTGACTTACGGCGCGGGCGGGACGACGCGGGAGCGGACGCATGCGACGGTGGCGCGGATTGCGCGGGAAAGCGATGTGCCGGCGGCGGCGCATCTGACCTGTGTGGATGCGAGCCGCGACGAGATTGATGAGATTGCGCGGGGCTATTGGGCCGCGGGGGTTCGGCATATTGTGGCGTTGCGCGGCGATCCTCCAGGCGGGAAGGCGCGGTTTGAGGCGCGGCCTGATGGTTATGCCAATGCGGCTGAGCTTGTGGCCGGGCTGAAGCGGGTGGCAGATTTTGAGCTTTCTGTGGGGGCGTATCCGGAGGTGCATCCTGAGGCGCCTAGTGCGGCGGCGGATATGGAGGCGCTGCGGGCCAAGCTAGGGGCAGGCGCGAGCCGGGCGATTACGCAGTTTTTCTTTGAGCCGGAGACGTTTTTGCGGTTTCGGGACCGGGCGGCGGCTGCCGGGCTGGAGGCGGAACTGGTGCCGGGGATTTTGCCGGTGAGTAATTTTGCCAATTTGATGAAGATGGCGGGGCCTTGCGGGACGGCGGTGCCGGCGTGGATGGCGCGGCTGTTTGAGGGGCTGGATGACAAGCCGGCGGCGCGGCAGCTGGTGGCGGCGACGGTGGCGGCGGAAATGTGCCGGCGGCTGTATGGCGAAGGCGTTCGGCAGTTTCATTTTTATACGCTGAATCGCGCCGACTTATCTTATGCGATTTGTCATATGCTGGGGGTTCGGCCCACACATAAGGAGTTGGTGGTATGAGCGTTTCGGATGATCTGCGCGCGGCTTGCGCTACCCGGATTTTGGTGAAGGATGGGCCTTATGGGACGGCCATTCAGGGGCTAGGGTTGCAGGAGGCGGATTATCGCGGCGCGCTTACGCTTAACCGGGATCAGAAGGGTAATAATGACCTGCTCAATCTGACTCGGCCTCGGGATATTGGCGATATTGCGCGTAGCTATATTGAGGCGGGCGCGGATATTCTGGCGACCAATACTTTTAACGCCAACCGGATTAGCCTTGCTGATTATGGGGCTGAGCATTTGGTGCGTGAGGTTAATTTGGCAGCCGCCAAGGTTATTCGGGACGAGGTGGACAAGGCGCAGGCTGAAGATGGCCGGCAGCGGTTTGTGGCAGGGAGTTTGGGGCCGACGAACAAGACTTTGTCGCTGTCGCCCAAGGTGGAAGATCCTGGGTTTCGGGAGGTGGATTTTGATGGGGTGAAGGCGGTTTACCGCGAGCAGATTGAGGCGCTTTTGGATGGCGGCGTGGATTTCATTCTGATTGAGACGGTGTTTGATACGCTCAATGCCAAGGCGGCGGCTTTTGCGTGTGGTGACGTGGGCGAGGCACGGGCCTGCGAGGTGCCGGTGATGCTGTCTATGACGCTTACGGATTTATCTGGGCGTAATTTGTCGGGGCAGACGGTGGAGGCGTTTTGGCATTCTATTCGGCATGTGAAGCCGGTGACGGTGGGGCTGAATTGTTCTTTTGGGGCGACGGAGCTTCGGCCGCATGTGCAGGCTTTGGCCAAGGCGGCTGATGTGCTCATTCAGGTTTATCCCAATGCCGGGCTGCCCAATGATCTGGGGGCTTATGATGAGCTGCCGGAGACGACGGCGGCGCTAATTGCGGCCTGGGCGGATGAGGGCTTGATCAATATTGTGGGCGGGTGCTGCGGCACGACGCCGGCGCATATTGCCGCGATTGCGCGGGCTGTGGCGGGCAAGCCGGTGCGGGTGCCGGGGGCATTGAAGCCAGCGATGCGGCTGGCAGGGATTGAAGCAGTGAGTTTTGCAGCATGAATGAACGGCGTTTTATCAATATCGGCGAGCGGACCAATGTGACCGGGTCTGCGCGGTTTAAGAAGCTGATTATGGCGGGTGATTATGCGACTGCTGTGGAAGTGGCGCTGGAGCAGGTGGAGAATGGCGCGCAGATTTTGGACGTGAACATGGATGAGGGGCTGCTGGATTCGGAAGCCGCTATGGTCACGTTTTTGAAGCTGATTGCGGCTGAGCCGGATATCGCGCGGATTCCGGTGATGGTGGATTCGTCGAAATGGTCGGTGATTGAGGCTGGCTTGAAGTGTTTGGTGGGGAAGGGTGTTGTTAACTCGATCAGCTTGAAGGAGGGGGAAGAGCAGTTCCTTTCGCAGGCCCGCACGGTGATGCGGTACGGCGCAGCGGCAGTGGTGATGGCGTTTGATGAGAAGGGCCAGGCGGATACGGCGGCGCGCAAGGTTGAGATTTGTGAGCGGGCGTATAATTTGCTGGTCGGTATCGGCTTTCCGGCTGAGGATATTATCTTTGATCCCAATATCTTCGCGGTGGCGACGGGTATTGAAGAGCATGATAATTATGGGGTGGATTTTCTGGAGGCTTGCGCCGAAATCCGCCGGCGGTTGCCGCATGCCCATGTGTCTGGCGGGGTTTCAAACTTAAGTTTCTCGTTCCGGGGCAATGAGCCGGTGCGGCGGGCTATGCATTCGGTGTTTTTATATCATGCGGTGCAGGCGGGCATGGATATGGGCATTGTGAACGCCGGGCAGCTGGATGTTTATGATGCGATTGATCCGGTGCTGCGGGAGGCTTGTGAGGATGTGGTGCTCAACCGGGTGCCGAAGACCAGCAATTTGAGCCCGACGGAAAATCTTTTGGCGCTGGCGGACCGGTTTAAGGGCGGCGAAGTGGCGGAGAAGGCGCTGGCGGAGTGGCGCTCCTGGGATGTGAAGAAGCGGCTGGAATATGCGCTGGTTAAGGGTCTGGATGCTGATGTGGTGTCTGACACTGAGGAGGCGCGGCATTTGTTTGCGCGGCCTATTGAGGTGATTGAAGGGCCGCTGATGGCGGGCATGAATGTGGTGGGTGATCTGTTTGGGGCGGGCAAGATGTTCCTGCCGCAGGTGGTGAAGTCTGCCCGGGTGATGAAGAAAGCTGTGGCGCATTTGCTGCCCTATATTGAGGCGGAGAAGAGCGCTGGTAGTTCTTCCAAGGGCCGCATTGTGATGGCGACGGTTAAGGGCGATGTGCATGATATTGGGAAGAATATTGTGGGCGTGGTGCTTCAGTGTAACAATTTTGAGGTTGTTGATCTGGGCGTGATGGTGCCGTTTCAGAACATATTGGCAGCGGCGCGTGAGCATGACGCGGATATGATTGGGCTTTCCGGGCTGATTACGCCTTCGCTTGATGAGATGGTGACGGTGGCGGCTGAAATGCAGCGGGAGGGCTTTACCATGCCGCTGCTGATTGGCGGGGCGACGACGAGCCGGGTGCATACGGCGCTTCGGATTGCGCCGGCTTATGCGGGGCCTGTGGTGCATGTGCTTGATGCTAGCCGGGCCGTGGGCGTGGCGGGGACGTTGGTTTCTGACACGCTGCGCGATGACTTTGTGGCCGGTGTGGCGGCGGATTATGAGAAAGCGCGGGCCAGCCATGGCCGGGGCCAGTCCAAGCTGGAAAGCCTTGAGACGGCGCGGGCTAATGCGTTTGTGCCGGATTTTGCGGCGCATCCGCCGGCGGTGCCGCGTTGGACCGGGGTGCAGACCGTTGATGATGTTACGGTTACTGACCTGATTCCTTATATCGATTGGACGCCGTTCTTCCGCGCTTGGGAGCTTGCGGGCAATTATCCGGCGATGTTGGACGATGCTATTATTGGGGCGCAATGCCGGGAGTTGTTTGCGGATGCGCAGGCGATGCTTACGAAAATCGAGACCGAGAAGTGGCTGCGGCCGCGCGGCGTGGTGGCCATCTGGCCGGCGCGGCGTGAGGGTGATGATGTGCTGCTGTTTGAAGATGAGGGGCGCGATACGCTGGCGGCCCGGTTGCCGTTTTTGCGCCAACAAATTGCCAAGCGTGAGGGCCGGCCTAATTCTTGCCTTGCCGATTTTGTGAGCCCTGAGGCTGATTGGCTGGGCGGCTTTGCGGTGTGTACCGGGGAAGGCATTGAGCCGCATCTGGCGCATTTCAAGTCTGATCATGATGATTATAGTGATATCTTGCTGAAGGCGTTGGCTGATCGTTTGGCGGAGGCGTTTGCTGAGTTTCTTCATGCCCGTGTGCGCCGCGAGCTATGGGGCTATGCGGCTGATGAAACGCTTTCAAACGAAGAGCTTATTCGCGAGAAATATACCGGCATCAGGCCTGCGCCTGGTTATCCGGCCTGTCCGGAGCATAGTTTGAAGTCTGTGCTGTTTGATATGATGGACGTGGAAGCGCGGGCTGGGATTTCGCTTACGGAGAGCTTTGCGATGTGGCCTACGGCGGCGGTTTCTGGCTTTTACTTTGCGCATCCGCAGAGCAGCTATTTTGGTGTGGCGCGGATTGGGCGGGATCAGCTTGAGGACTATGCGGCGCGCCTAGGGGTGAGCCTTGAGCGCGCCGAGCAGTTGTGTGGGCCTAATCTGGATTAGACCGCTGGCATTTTGTCCTGGGTATTCGTTTCAAAATCTGACGCATCATGGCGCTCGCGCAATTGGCCAGCCAAGTCACCGCCAGTACGATTCACCATTAGGCCGCGCTTTACGGCGGGGCGGGCGTCCAGCAGCTTGGCCCAGCGAATGACGTTTTTATACTCGTGCACGGACAGAAACTCAGCCGCATCATAGGCGCGGCCTAGCACTAGATTGCCATACCAAGGAAAAATGGCCATGTCGGCGATGGTATAATCCTTGCCGGCCATGAACTCGTTTTTGGCGAGATGTTGATCCAGCACGTCCAGTTGGCGTTTTACTTCCATGGCATAGCGGTTGATGGCGTATTCGATTTTGAAGGGGGCATAGGTATAAAAATGGCCGAAGCCGCCGCCTAGGAACGGGGCGCTGCCCATTTGCCACATCAGCCAGTTGAAGGTTTCGGTGCGGGCGGCGGGGGCTGCGGGGAGGAAGGCGCCTCCGAATTTTTCGGCGAGATAGATGAGGATGGAGCCGCTTTCGAAGACGCGCTGGGGCGGGGTAACGCTGTGATCCATCAGGGCGGGGATTTTGCTGTTGGGGTTGGCAGAGACAAAGCCTGAGCCGAATTGCTCACCGGTGTAGATTTTGATGAGCCATGCATCATATTCTGCGCCCTTATGGCCTAGCGCCAGCAGCTCTTCGAGCAGGATGGTGACTTTTTGGCCATTGGGGGTGCCCAGTGAATAGAGCTGGAGCGGGTGTTTGCCGACTTGCAGGGGCGTTTCATGCTGCGCGCCTGCTGTGGGGCGGTTGACATTGGCAAATGTGCCGCCGTTTTCGGTGTTGTTGGTCCAGACTTTGGGGGGGGTGTATTCGGTCATGTAAATCTCTCTCAATCTTCAAGGGCGGCATAGGTGAGGGTGCGGAGTTCGCGGCGGACGTTGTAGGTGGAGGAGGGGATAAGCTGGGTGAAGAATAGGCCGATGAGATCCTCTTGCGGGTCTATCCAGAAGAAGGTGCTGGCCATGCCGCCCCAGCTGAGATCACCGGCGGACGCGGGGAGGAGGGTGCGGTGGGGGGCGGTGATGGTAGCGAAGCCCAGGCCGAAGCCGACGCCATCGTAGCTGGCTTCGGAAAACATGGAGCGGGACATTTCGGGGATGGACTTGCCGCCGGGCAAGTGATTGGCGGCCATGAGATCTATGGTTTTGCGGGCGAGCAGGCGGTGGCCGTTGAAGCTGCCTTTGTTGAGGAGCATGCGGGCGAAGCGGAGATAATCTTGTGCGGTGGAGACGAGGCCGCCGCCGCCGGAGACGAAGGCGGGGGGGGCGAGATAGGGCGAGGTTTTGGCATCATCTTGTAGGGTGAAGCTGCCTTCGGGCGTGGCTTGATAGCAGCAAGCGAGGCGGTGGGCTTTTTCTGGGGGCACGTGGAAGCCGGTGTCTGCCATGCCGAGCGGGGTGAACAGCCGGTCTTGCAGGAAGCTGGCGAAGCTTTGGCCGCTGATGTGCTGGATGAGCCAACCGAGGACATCGGTGGAGACGGAGTAGTTCCAGGCCTCGCCGGGGCTGAACTCCAGCGGCAGGGCGGCTAGCTGGGCGATCATCGTGTCCAGGGTGCCCGACGTGGTGACTTCGCCCAGGCCGAGGGCGCGGTAGGCGGCATCTACGGGAGTGCGGTTTTGGAAGCCATAGGTGAGGCCTGAGGTGTGGCGCATCAGATCGATGATTTGCATCGGGCGGTCTGGTTTGCGGGTTTGGAAGCCGGTTTCAAGCGTGCCGCCGGTGTAGACGCCGAGGGGGGCCCATTGCGGGATGAATTTGGTGAGGGGGTCATCGAGGGCGATGCGGCCTTCTTCTACCAGCATCATCAGCGCGACCGAGGTGATCGGTTTGGTCATGGAATAGATGCGGAAGATGGTGTCTTCGGATAGGGGCGTGCCGCGCGCGACGTCGGCGTGGCCCTGGATATTGAGGTGGGCGCTTTCGCCGTGGCGGGCGATGAGGGTGAGGGCGCAGGGCAGGCGGGCGGGCGCTATGTATTTTTCGGACAGATGGGCATCGAGGCGGGCGAGGCGGGCGGGGCTGAAGCTCATGTTAGAGGGTGGGCTGATCGTAACGGCGCGGGGCGATTTCGCGGTGCAGGCCGATGATGGCATCGGATCCATCGGTTTTGCACAAGGCCGGGATGAGCGCATGGACGAGACACTTCAAGCTGGCGACGAACAGCCGGGCGGAGACGCCGGCGGCGGCGCGGAAATGAGCACCGTAGCTCTCGCCGACGGCGCGCGGGTGATCCAGAAAAAGCCTGTCGATCATCGAGTGTCCTGAAGTTGCGTGTTTGTAGGAATAGCTGAGCATCATGCTACGGGCAATTGCAGCGCGGGCTGCCTTGCTTTGCTATTCCTTCGTATCCTGCTTATCGATACGCGCACGCCGGGCCATGGCGGCGCTGCTATCCAAAGACATCATCAGCCCAATGAGGCAAACCACGGCGGCTGTGACGATCGCGCCAGTGCCCGCCTGAGTGAGCGCGTTGCCGGAGACGGCGGAGAGCATCACCAGCAAAAACCCAAATATACAAACCAGCGCCAGCGCGCCCCGCACAATAGATGCCATCATTCTCACTCCCTGTTGCCTGTCTGCATTGATGCCGCCCCGCCGCCGTCCGTCAATCCCCCACCCAGCGTGACCAAAAACGTGACAACGTGACGCCGATCAGTGCCGCCACATGCCGCTGGGCTTGCCCAAATTCAAAGCATCCCCTAGGGGAACCGCAGTCGGGCGGTTAGCTCAGTTGGTAGAGCATCTCGTTTACACCGAGAGGGTCGGCGGTTCGAGCCCGTCACCGCCCACCATTCAATCTACGGGAACATTAATCTACGGGGACATTAATCTACGGGGACTCCGGGTCTCGTGAGCGCGGTGCGAATCACGAAGCTGGTTTTTACGCTTTCGACATTGGGGGCCGGGGTGAGTTCGCTGGTCAGGAAGCGCTGGAACTCCTGCAGATCATGCGCGACGACCTTCAGGATGAAATCTATTTCGCCGTTGAGCATATGACATTCGCGAATTTGCGGGCGGGCGGCGACATGATCTTCAAAGGCTTTTAGATCGGTTTCGGCCTGGGATTTTAGGCTGACCATCACAAATACGGTGATGCCATAGCCCAGCGCCTGCGGGTCCAGATCGGCGTGATAGCCTGTTATGGTGCCATTCTCTTCCAGCGCGCGCACCCGGCGCAGGCAGGGCGGGGCGGTGAGCCCGGCGCGATCTGCCAGTTCCACATTGGTGATCCTGCCCTCGGCCTGGAGATGGCGCAGGATCACCCGATCAATATCGTCGATCGGCAAGCGCGAACGATGGGCCATGGGGGATGCTCCGTTTCTTTAAAGAGGCTTTTCACATAAGATTATTGCGGCATAGCGCAAGTGTTGAGGGTAATTGCTGGTAGGGGTGGATATTTTACGGATGCTCGCTACCTGAAGGCATAAGATTGTTTTGGGAGATTATGTGTGAGTGATGGGGCTGATGTGCGGGCGGTGAAAGTCTTGGTGATTGGCTCCGGGCCTGCGGGCTATACGGCGGCGATTTATGCGGCGCGGGCGGCGCTTGATCCGGTGCTGATAGAGGGTTTGCAGCCCGGCGGGCAGCTTACGATTACCACTGATGTGGAGAATTGGCCGGGCGATACCAGTGTTCAGGGGCCGGATTTGATGATTCGCATGGCCGAACAGGCGCGGCATGTGGGGGCTGAGATTATTGCCGATATGGTGGCCGAGGTTGATCTGTCTCGCCGGCCGTTTGCGGTTGTGTGCGAATCGGGCGCGCGGTTTTTGGCGGAGACGGTGATTATCTGCACGGGCGCTAGTGCGCGCTGGCTGGGGCTGGACAATGAGACGCGGCTGCGCGGTTTTGGGGTGTCGGCCTGTGCGACGTGCGACGGGTTTTTCTTCCGGGGCAAGACGGTGGCTGTGGTGGGCGGCGGGAATACCGCTGTCGAGGAGGCGCTGTTCCTTACCAACTTTGCTAGCAAGGTGCATCTGGTGCATCGCCGGGGCGAGTTGCGGGCTGACAAGACCAATCAGGCGCGGCTTTTTGCCAATCCCAAGGTGGAGATGCATTGGCATGCCGAAGTGGCTGATGTGATTGGCGAGAGCGGCGTGGATGCGGTGGTTTTGCATGATACCCGTGATGGCAGCGCGCGTGATCTGGCGGTGGACGGGCTGTTTGTGGCTATTGGCCATGTGCCGGCTACGGGGCTGTTTGCGGGCCAAGTGGCTATGGATGAGGAGGGCTATGTTCTGAAAGCCGCTGATTCGACGGCGACTTCGGTGAAGGGTGTATTTGCGGCGGGTGATGTGACCGATAAGATATACCGGCAGGCGGTGACGGCGGCGGGGATGGGCTGCATGGCGGCTTTGGAAGCGGAGAAGTTTTTGGCGCATGGCGGGCATTAATAAAGGGGGCGGGGATGAACCTGGATTGGGAAAAGCTGCGGCTTTTTGAGACAGTTGCGGAAGCGGGGAGCTTTACGGAGGGCGCGCGGCGGTTGCGGCTGAGCCAGCCGGCGCTTTCCCGGCAGATTGCTGCGCTTGAGGCTGATCTGGGGGCCAAACTGTTTCACCGGCATGCGCGCGGGCTGGTGATGACCCATGAGGGCGAACAGTTGCGCCAAGCTACGCATGACATGCAGGACCGGCTGGAACGCGCGCGGCTTGCTATTGATGCCAGCCGGGACCGGCCTACGGGCGAAATCCGGCTTACCACAACGTTTAGTTTTGGCTCTACGTGGTTGGCGCAGCAGCTGGGCGATTTTCTCGATCTTTATCCTGATCTGATGGTGAAGCTGATTCTCAGCGATTCCGATGTTGATCTGTCCCGGCGGGAGGCTGATGTGGCCATTCGTTTTCATCCGCCGCTGCAAAGTGAGCTGGTGCAAAAACCGCTTTATGCCATTCGCCACTATCTTTGTGCGTCGCCTGAGTATCTGAAAAAGCACGGCGTGCCGAAGACGATTGCTGATCTGCAAGGCCATCGCCTTATTGCCTATGGCGATGCGGCGCCTGACGTGATGAAGGGCATAAATTGGGCCTTGGCGCTGGGCCATGATAATGCGCCGAGGCTGCCGGCGCTTTCCATTAACAACAGCCATGGCGTGCTACAGGCCGTGGAAGCTGGGGCCGGCATCGCTGCATTGCCCACCTATCTCATCCGATTCTCTGGTAAGGTTCGTATCATTCTGCCCGACCTTGAAGGCCCTGTATTTCGTACATTTTTTACCTATCCCATTGAATTAAGGCGATCCCTTCGTGTTGTCGCGCTGCGGGACTTTCTGATTAGCCGGATGACCCCTGCCAATCTTGATATTGATGCCCATGTTCTGAGTGCATAGCTGTGTTGCGTTTTTGTGCGTTGCACACTTAGCCTGTCTTGATGCATAAGCTGTACATGGCTGTTGAATGACAGCACGTTCGGAAAGGTCTCCCCCCCCTGACCGCCGGACGTGGAGCTAAGTCGCACCCCCCCGCGACTGGCTCCTGGCCTGGCAGGACTGCTTCCCCCCCGAAGCCCTTGTCAGGCCCCTTATTCGGGCCGGGCTCATGAGTTTCATGAGCCCAGCCTTTTTAGTTTTAGTCGCAAATCCTTATCTGCCGCATTGCAGATTGGGGCCACTATGGGCTAGGCGCAGAACATACCGGTCCGGGCCTGTAGCTCAATGGTAGAGCCGGCCGCTCATAACGGCTTGGTTGGGGGTTCGAGTCCCTCCGGGCCCACCGGTGTTTTTTGCGCGGAGTTTTGTCTGTCCGAGCCTGCCAAGCCTTTTATGACCAAGCGTGCGGTGGTGATTGCAGCTGCGGCTGGGTCTGGGGCTGGGGCTGCTTCTGCGGCTCAGTCTGGGCCGCGCAGCCGGATGGGGCTAGGGCAATGGGTGGGGGTGGCCTTGGGGCTGTTCGTTTTGGCATTCGCGGCCTGGGGGCTTAGCAAGATAGCAGATCAGGTTACGCTGAAAGACGTGGTGGCCGAGGTTAAGGCCACGCCAACGCACCTGATTTTTGCCGCCGCGGCGTCTGCTGCGATCTCTTATGTTGTGTTGATAGGCTATGATTGGCTGGCGACGCGTCACCTTGGCTATACGATAAAATGGCCTACGCTAGCGGCTGCGAGCTTTGCCAGCTTTACCGTGAGCCATGCGCTTGGGGTGACGGTGCTTACCGGCGGGACGGTGAGATACCGAATCTATACCAGAGCCGGGGTTAAAGCGGCTGATATTGCTATGATCATATTGCTTTGTGGCTGGACTTTTTGGCTCGGCATCGTGTTTGTCGCTGGCATCGGGCTGTTGGTTTCGCCGCATTTGGCCATGCCTTTTCAGCAATTTGCACCTGAGGGGCTGGAGCGCTGGACCGGGGTGGCGCTGCTTGGCGGCACGGTGGCTTATGTGATGCTGGCGTGGCTGTGGCGCCGCGAGTTTCGTATTTTGCGCTATGTTTTTACTATCCCCAATGGGCGTGAGACGGTGCTGCAGATTGCTATTGGGGCGGTTGATCTCGCCTTTGCCGGCGGCGCGCTTTACCTGCTGCTGCTGGCTGTGGACGGCACGCCGGATCTGCTGACGTTTTTGACTATTTATGCCGTTGCCATGCTGGCCGGGGCGCTCAGCCATGCGCCGGGGGGCTTGGGGGTGTTTGAAATTGTGGTGGTTTCGTTGATGCCGGGCACCGACAAGGCTGGGGTTTTGGCGGCGGTCGCGCTGTTTCGGCTGATTTATACCTTTATCCCGTTTTTGATGGGGCTGGTGGTGATTTTCTGGCTGGAAGCCAAGGCTGTTCGGGAGCTTAGGCGCGCGCGTTTAGCCGGGCCATACGTCCGAGCCAATCCAGACTAATTCCTTCTGCTGCGCCGAGCGCCTCCAACTCTGCGGTGGCGGCCGGGGGGCCGGTGGCGAAAAAGCTGATACGGCGTATGGTCCAGTCAGGATTGGGCCGGGCTATAATCTCATGCTTGTCTCCGGCTTGGATGTGCCCCTTTTCCAGCACCCGGTTATACCAGCCGCAGCGGCCATTTCTGTGCATCAGGCGGACGATCTTTGATGTTCCGATTACTCTTGCCAGCGTGTTGCAAGGCTCGCGCGGCTCTGAGACCTGAAGCAGCGCCGTGCCGATGCGTATGATATCGCCGAGGCAGACTTGGGTTTCATCCAGGCCGGTGATGACCAGATTTTCGCCCATGGCGCCGGGGAGGAAATGGAACGCCAGGCCGGGAAGTTCTGCGGCCCAAAGCGGGTAATTGTCTGCCGGGTAGCTGTATACGGCCTTTTCAACGCCGCCATGGAACCGCCGGTCCCGCTGTTCATCGCCTGCGAGGCCTAGGTTGACCACTGCTACGGGCCCGGCAACGGGGCGCTTTACGAAAGCTGTCATGCCAGCATCGGCATGTGGCGCGATGCGGCCGACATGAACAGCGGCAAGGTTGGAGATTAAACTGTTAAACATAGGTCGCAGCGTGCTCCCTTTGTAATGACTATACAAGAACGCCCGGGTGGTTAAACCCGGGCGCTGTTGGTGACGAGATAATTCTCTAACTTGCGGTCCATGCCCCCATGGACAGTCACCACTTGTGACCCTGTGGTATTTTGTGCAAACCGAGTGGTCCCAGTCTTGCGATCTATTTCCCCGAACCCCGGCCGGCTGGCCTTCGTTCTGCTATTATTAATACTAAGGCCATGGCCGCTTGTCATCAGTTTGTAACGTTCGGTATAAACTTGATGGCCCTGTGTTGCGCTTATGCAACACGGTCGTTTGAGCGGTCTGGCGTTGCGCGGTACGGGCGCTCATGCCAGAGGCAGGCTTGCAAAACTGTTGAAAGAGGTACGCCGTGCGCCTGTCCCGTTATTTTATGCCGGTTTTGAAGGAGACGCCTGGCGAAGCGCAGGTGATCAGCCATCAGCTGATGCTGCGGGCTGGCATGGTGCGGCAGACGGCGGCGGGGATTTATGCGTGGTTGCCGCTGGGCAAGCGGGTGCTGGCGAAGATTGAGCAGATCGTGCGCGAAGAGCAGGACCGGGCCGGGGCTATTGAAGTGCTGATGCCGACGATTCAGTCTGCCGAGCTATGGCGCCAGTCTGGCCGCTATGAAGCTTATGGGCCGGAGATGCTGCGGATTACCGATCGGCAGGACCGGGAGATGCTGTTTAGCCCGACGGCTGAGGAGCTGTTTACGGTTATCTTTCAAAATGGGGCGAAGAGTTACCGCGATCTGCCGCGCAATCTTTATCAGATTCAGTGGAAGTTTCGCGATGAAGTGCGGCCGCGCTTTGGGGTGCTGCGGGGCCGCGAGTTTTTGATGAAGGATGCTTATAGCTTTGACCTCGATATGGCGGGGGCGCGGCACAGCTATAATCGTATGTTCATAGCTTATATGCGCACGTTCCGCCGTATGGGACTGGATGCGATACCTATGCAGGCTGATACCGGACCGATTGGCGGCGATTTGAGCCATGAGTTTATCGTGCTGGCGCCGACCGGCGAGAGTGATGTGTTTTACCATGAGAATTGGCTTTCCGCGCGGGATACCAGCGGTGTGGATGCTGATGATGCCGGCGCGCTGGAGGCGTTTATTGCCGGGCTGAACACGGATTATGCGGCCACTGATGAAAAGCGCGACCTAGCGGCTGAAGCTGCTGCCGGCGGGGCGCTGCGCCAATCCAAGGGGATTGAAGTGGGGCAGGTGTTTTACTTTGGCGATAAATATACCAAGGCGATGGGGGTTAGTGTTCAGGGGGCGGACGGGCAGCCGGTTACGCCGCTGATGGGCAGCTATGGCATTGGCGTTTCAAGGCTGGTGGGGGCGATTATTGAGGCCTGCCATGATTATAAGGGCATTGTGTGGCCCGATGAAGTGGCACCTTACAAGGCGGCGCTGATTAACTTGCGGGTTGATGATGCGGCGTGTTTGGAAGCGTGTGAGCGGGTTTATGCTGAGCTTACGGCGGCGGGCGTTGAGGTGCTTTATGATGACCGGGATGAGCGCGGCGGGGCTAAGTTTGCGACCGCTGATCTGATTGGCTTGCCGTGGCAGCTTGTGGTGGGGCCCAAGGGCATTGCGGCGGGTGTTGTGGAGCTTAAGCGCCGGGATACGGGCGTTAAGGAAGAGATTAGCCTGGAGGCGGCGATACGCCGGTTGCAGGATTGATCACCCGCTATGAGCGCATGATTGCCCGGCGCTATTTGCTGCCGGGGCAGGGCGAAGGGTTCATCTTTTTGGTGGCTTCGATCAGCCTGATTGCGGTGGCGCTGGGGGTGGCGGCGCTGATTTCTGTGATGAGTGTGATGAACGGCTTTCGGGCTGAGCTGTTTGACCGGATTTTGGGGCTGAATGGCCATGCTGTTGTGCAGGGCTATGGCGGGCGGCTGGAGAATTGGCAGGAGATACAAAAGCAGGTGTTGGCGGCGCCCGGGGTGGTGAGTGCTATTCCGATGATTGAACAGCCGTTGATGGGCAGTTTTCAGGGGCGGGTTGAGGGCGTGCTGGTGCGCGGGCAGCGGCTTGCCGATATCAAGAACAACAAGATCCTCTCTGGCAATGTGAAGGCGGGCTCTTTGGATAGTCTGTCTCCTGAGGCCGGCGTTGTGGCGATTGGGGCGCGGCTGGCGGAGGCCTTGGGGGCGCGGGTGGGCGATGAGATTTCGCTGATAAACCCTGCGGGCGAATCAACGCCGTTTGGGACGGTGCCCAGGATTGTTGCGTACCGGATTGGCGCGGTGTTTGAGGTGGGTATTTTTGAATATGACAAGGCGTTTGTCATCATGCCGGTGGAAGATGCGCAGCTGCTGATGCGGCTGGATGAGGCGGTGGGGATGATTGAGGTGAAAACCGATGATCCTGACAGGGTGGAACGGATTATGGGGCCTTTGGCCGACGAGATTCGGCCCTTTGGGGTGATTTCTGATTGGAAAACCAGCAATGCGGCGCTGTTTTCGGCGCTGGTGGTGGAGCGCACGGTGATGTTTTGGGTGCTGTCGATCATTATTTTGGTGGCGGTGTTTAATATCCTGTCGTCGCTAATCATGCTGGTGCGGGCCAAAACCCGCGACATTGCGATTTTGCGAACGATGGGCGCGGGGCGTGCGGCGCTGATGCGGGTGTTTATGACGGTGGGCACGCTGATTGGCGGGCTGGGGACTTTACTGGGGCTGGTGCTGGGCTTTTCGCTGCTGCATTTCCGCGCCGGGATTGTGGCTACTGTGGGGCGGCTGACGGGGACGAATATTTGGGACCCTTCGGTGCGCTATTTGACTGATTTGCCGAGCCGGACTGATCCGGTGGAAGTGGTGGGGATTGTGGTGTTGGCGCTGGTGCTGTCATTTTTGGCGACGCTTTATCCGGCGTGGAAGGCGGCGAGCACGGACCCTGTGCAGGTGCTGCGCTATGAGTGAGCCGGTTTTGAAAGTGGCGGGGCTGGCGCGGGCTTTTGAGCAGGGCGGCGTGCGGATTGAGGTTTTGAAGGGCGTTGATCTGGCGATTGCGCCTGGGGAAATAGTGGCGCTGCTGGGGCCATCGGGGTCTGGCAAGTCTACGCTGCTGCAAGCTGTGGGGTTGTTGGAGGGTGGGTTTTCGGGCGCTATTTCTATTGGCGGGGAGCGGGTGGAGGCGCTGGATAATGCCGGGCGGACGCGGGTGCGGCGGGACCGGCTGGGGTTTATTTATCAATTTCATCATCTTCTGCCGGATTTCTCTGCGCGCGAGAATGTGCTGCTGGCCGGGCTGGTGGCGGGGCGGAGCGAGGAGGAGGCCGGGACGCGCGCTGATGGGCTGCTCTCGCGGATGGGGCTGGGGGCGCGGCTTAACCACCGGCCTTCGCAACTTTCTGGCGGCGAGCAGCAGCGGGTGGCTGTGGCGCGGGCGCTGGCGAACCGGCCGATGTTGGTGCTGGCCGACGAGCCGACTGGCAATCTTGATGAAGCGACCGCTGGCTTGGTGCTGAATGAATTTTTGGCGTTGGTGCGCGATGAACAGTCTTCGGCGCTGGTTGCCACGCATAATGAGGCGCTTGCGGCGCGGATGGACCGGGTGGTGCGTCTGCACGAAGGGCGGCTCGCCTAATTTATCCCCAGATTATTGGCGCGAGCGGGTGGCGGGCGCGAGCAGGGGGGGGCATAGTTGGCTTATGGCTCATACCGGATTCGTGCCCCTGCGCCTGATGAGCGCTTATTCCATGCTTGAGGCCGCGATTCAGCCTGAAGCGCTGGCCAAGGCGTGCCGGGCGGCGGGGTTTCCGGCGGGGGCGCTGGTGGACCGCGGCAATATGTTTGCGGCCATGGACTTTTCGGCAGCGGCCAAGGCGGCCGGTGTGCAGCCGATTATGGCGGCGCAACTGCCGATTGCGCGGCCCGGCCCCAGAGCGCTGCATGCCAAGCCGGTTGTTGATTGGTTGCCGCTGTATGCGCAGGATATGACTGGCTATCTTAATCTGGTGCGGTTGGTGAGTGCGGCGCATCTTGATGCGGAGGCCAGCGAAGGGCCGCTTTTGCATTTTGAGCAGCTTGAGGGCCGAACGGGCGGGTTGATTGCGCTGACCGGCGGGGCGGAAGGGTGGCTGGCGAAGCTGGCGGCGGATGAACAGCCGATAGAAGCTGCGGCAGATACGTTGATGGCGCTGTTTCCGGGGCGGCTTTATATTGAGATCAGCCGCTCGGGCGACGCTGTGGAGGCGCGTAGTGAAGCGGCTCTGCTGGCGCTGGCTGAAGCGCGGGGGCTGCCGCTGGTGGCGACTAATACTGTGCGGTTTTTGAAGGCTGAGGGCAGCGAGGCGCATGATGCGCTGCTGTGTATTGCCGATTCTACCTATGTTGATGCGGAAGACCGCCGCCGTTCCAACCCTGAGCATTGGCTGAAATCTGCGGACGAGATGCGTGAATTGTTTGCGGATTTGCCTGAAGCTATCGCTAATACGCTGGTGGTCGCCCAGCGTTGCGCGGTGTTGGCGCCGTCTCGCGCGCCTATCTTGCCGCATATGGAGGGCGAGGATGAGGAAATTGCGCTGGCGCGGGATGCTGAGGCGGGCCTTGCCAAGCGCCTTGCTGCGGCTGGCATTACCGGGGACGCTGTAAAAACCTATCAGGAGCGGCTGGCTTTTGAGTTGCAAGTTATTAAGTCTATGGGCTTTTCTGGATATTTTCTGATCGTTGCGGAATTTATTGTTTGGGCGAAAGGGGAAAAAATTCCGGTGGGGCCGGGCCGTGGTTCTGGCGCGGGATCAGTTGTCGCTTGGGCGCTGACCATTACCGATATTGACCCGCTGGAACATGGGCTGCTGTTTGAGCGGTTTCTCAATCCGGACCGGGTTTCGATGCCGGATTTCGATATCGACTTTTGTGAAACCCGCCGTGACCAAGTTATCCTCCATGTTCAGGAAAAATACGGGCGTGATCAGGTGGCGCAGATCATTACCTTTGGGAAGATGAAGGCTCGTGCCGTTCTGAAGGATGTTGGGCGCGTTTTGCAGATGCCTTATGGGCAGACGGATCGACTTTCGAAACTGGTACCTAACCACCCGACTGACCCTTGGACGCTTGACCGCGCGCTGGGCCTCGCGCGGGACATGAAGGGCGATAAGATGCCCGGCATTCCGGAGATTATCGAGGAACGTAAGCGCGACCCTAAGGTTCGCCGGCTTATTGAAATTGCGCTGCAGCTTGAAGGCTTGCCTCGCCATGCTTCTACCCATGCTGCGGGTGTGGTGATTGGAGACCGGCCGCTGCATGATTTGGTGCCGATGTACCGCGATCCGCGTTCGGATATGCCGGTGACGCAGTTTGAAATGAAAGCGGTTGAGAAAGCCGGGCTGGTGAAGTTCGACTTTTTGGGGCTGAAAACGCTGTCCGTTCTGGACCGCGCGGCCGATATGCTCGCGGCCCGCGGGGTGATTGTCGATTGGAACAAGCTGCCGCTTGATGACCCGAACGTTTACCAGCTGATGGCCGAGGGGGACACGGTTGGGGTGTTCCAGTTTGAATCCGAAGGCATGCGCCGGGCGCTGACGCAGGTGCGGCCGGATTGCTTTGGCGATATCATTGCGCTGGGCGCGCTTTATCGGCCTGGCCCTATGGAAAACATTCCCAGCTATGCGCTGCGCAAGCATGGGCGTGAGCAAGTGGAGCTGCTGCACCCGGCTATGGAGCCGATATTGCGCGAGACCAACGGCATTATCGTCTATCAGGAACAGGTGATGAGCCTGGCCCGTGAGCTGGCCGGCTATAGCCTTGGAGAAGCCGATCTTTTGCGGCGCGCCATGGGCAAGAAAATCCACGAGGAGATGGTCGCGCAAAAAGCTCGTTTTGCGGAAGGGGCTACTAAAAATAACATAAATGAAGTTACTTCTGAGGCTATCTTCGAGTTGATTCTGAAATTTGCTAATTATGGTTTCAACAAAAGCCATGCTGCTGGCTATGCGCTTGTAAGCTATCAGACGGCGTGGCTGAAAACCCATCATCGCCCTGAGTTTTATGCGGCCTCTATGGCGTTTGATATTGATAATACGGACCGGCTGGCGGCCTTTGTGGAAGATGCGCGCCGGGCTGGGGTGCCGTTGCTGCCGCCCTGCATTAATACCTCGGCCGCTGATTTTACGGTGACCGATGGCAAGCTGCGGTATGGCCTTGCCGGGCTGAAGGGCGTGGGGGTGCGGGCTATGGAGACGCTGGTGATCGCTCGCGGTGATCAGCCGTTTCTTTCGCTGTCGGATTTTGCCAACCGGGTTGATCCAAAGCTGCTCAATAAACGCCAGCTTGAAAGCTTGATCTCGGCGGGCGGATTTGAGACCATCGATCCCAACCGGGCCGGCGTGCATCAGCTTGCTGCGGCGCTGCTGGGCACGGCTCAAGCGGCGGCGGCGGCGCGTGAAAGTGCGCAGAATGCATTGTTTGATGAAGCGCATGAGCCGGCGATGGGCATGATTGTGCCACCGACGAGCTGGTCTTTGGCTGAAACGATGGCGCAGGAAAAAGAGGCTTTCGGGTTTTATTTCTCCGGGCATCCTGTTGATGCGTGGCGCGTGGTGGCTGATGCTCAGGGCGCGCTTACCTATGCCGATTGCGCAGCCATGCCGGCGCCTGCCGGGGGGGGGCGGCTCGCTGTCACTATGGCGGGGCTTATTGAGGAGGTGCAATGGCGTGCCTCCCAAAACAATGGCCCGCAAAGGCGGGGGCGCAGCGGCGATGACCGGTACATGCAAGTGACGCTCTCGGACCGCACCGGCCAATATCGCGGCACCTGCTCCAGCCCGGAAACCCAAGCTAAGCTGGAGACATTGGCGGCTGAAAACCCGGCCATTCTTTTACAGGTGGAACTTGCTTGGAAAGAGGGTGAGGATGTGGTGCGGCTGCGTATTCACGGCGTTACCGCGCTTGCTGATTTGGCCCGGCGCACGCCGAGCACGCTGACGGTGCCTTTGGCGGAAATGGCTGATATTGATAGGCTGGAGACGCTTTTGGGAGCGCGGCGCGGGCAAGGGCGCGGGGAGGTGTTTGTGGCGGTTAACACCGATGCGGGCGTGGCAAAGGTGAGGCTTGGCGGCAATTTCCTGATTGATCACGAACTGCAAGCTGCCATCACTCGCAGCTTTGGCGGGGCGGCGCCGCGCGCTGTTCCCGCTGCGGCCCGCCTGTCTGTGGTTAGATAAGGCTGGCCAGCCGGGCGCGATAAGGCCTAGGCTTGATGCCTGTTATAAGGGAAGTGCCTATGTCTATCAGCCTCTACGATGCCTTTGTGCCAAACTCACTTCAGATTGTTGGCGCCGGGCAGCGTTTGCTGGATAAGGCTGAAAAATACTGCGCCGAAACCAATACGCCTCCCGAAACCCTGATCGATAAACGGCTTGCGCCCGACATGCTGCCTCTTGCTTTTCAGGTGTTCTCGATGCGCCACCATAGCGCCGGGGCGCTGGCAGGCGTGCGCACAGGGGCTTTTTCCCCGGCTCGGCCTGATCCGGGGCTGGATTTTGCGGCGCTCAAGGCCATGCTGAGCGATGCTGAGGCTGCCCTTAAAGCCACAAGCGCTGATGAACTGGCGAGCCTTGCTGACAAGCCGCTATTGTTTACCGCTGGCGAACGCAAAATGTCTTTTACGGCCACGAATTTTCTGCTGTCTTTTAGCCAGCCGAACTTCTTTTTTCATGCCTCGATGCTCTATGCCATTCTGCGCTATGCTGGGCTGCCGCTTTCCAAAGGGGATTATATTGGCCGCCCGCGTTTTAACGCCTGAGCGGGCCTGAAGCTGGGCAGAAACAAATACGGCGCCCGGATGACCGAGCGCCGTCGATACTAATTTCTTATAATTTCAGGACAGAACGGTGCGCAGATGCCCGTTGCCCATCGATCCGCCAAGATTCCTGTTACGGCGACGCAGCATGCCGCCTACCGCGCCAAAACCAATCAGCATCATCGCCCAGGTCGCTGGCTCAGGAATGGCGCCGGTTGGCGGTTGGAAACTGCCAGGAACCACATCGAAGGCGGAATAGGTAACCGCGGGCTGGGAAAAGTTATAAAAGCCTATGCGTCCGTTATTGAAGTTTCCGGTGATGTTAAGCTGGTCTACGCCGTCAACTGTAACGAGGAGATTGTTGGGGCCGAAATCAAAGGTGAACAGATAATCCCTGTTGGCTGCCCAGCCGGTGGAGCCCAATGTTGCGCCGCGCTGAAGTTCTTGCAGGCCGCCGCCGGCATTTGAAGCATAGTCCACGTGTTGCCAAAACTCATCTGCCGTGGGGATGCCGGTTACGCGCGAGACAGCAAGGCCGATATTGGCGGGGCCGCCGGGCGTGCTCGACGGCGCGCCGAAATCGAACGTCTGTGTGCCCGCTTTCCAGTCAACCAGCAGGTAATTTGCACTGCTATTGCTAACATCACCGGCATTGTAGCCAATTACGAAGCCGAGAAAATCGTCATCAACATTCGTGCTTCGGACTTTTCCGGTGACCTTTGTGCCAAACGCGTTGAAATCGCCGAAAAACAATGTTGGT
>Ga0105050_10000298_pt1 | contig 74111 bp, 79 predicted proteins | sample FRY01_FD_78088 | JGI IMG/M metagenome (GOLD analysis project Ga0105050, IMG submission 78088) | Freshwater microbial communities from Lake Fryxell liftoff mats and glacier meltwater in Antarctica - FRY-01 | ecosystem: Environmental > Aquatic > Freshwater > Ice > Glacier meltwater ... | reverse complement strand
TCATGGTGCTCGCTCACTAGGCCGTTGGCCTGCCAAACACACCCAACCGTCAAGCGTCTGCCAGACGGTCAGCGCAACCCACGATTGATAATATGCCGCGACTTCCTCAGCCTGGCGCTCGAGCACGCCAGATAGCACCAAAAATCCACCCGGTTTGACACGCTGACTTAGCATGGGCGCCATCACCTTCAAGGGGTTAGACAAAATATTGGCTACCACGACATCAAACTGTCCGTCAGGCAATTCCTGCGTTAACCCCGCATTCAATGTCACTTGGTTGACCGTGGCGTTGTATTGGGTGGACTCGACAGCCTGTTCGTCGATGTCGATTGCCCAAGTATCACCGGCACCCAAACGGCGGGCAGCGATCGCTAAGATGCCTGAACCGCAGCCGTAATCCAACACAGTGGCGTTGGCTGGCAACTCGCTTGAGAGCCAGCGCAGACAGACATGGGTGGTGGGATGGCTGCCCGTGCCAAACGCCAAACCGGGATCCAGTGCCAAGGTGATGCGGTCAGTGACCGGCAAGTCTTCTTGATGCCAGCTCGGCACAATGAGCAGTCGATCACCCACAGGGATGGGGCCAAACTGCGATTGCGTCAACCGCACCCAGTCTTCGTCGGGTACTTCTCTGACCTGCCACGCGGTGTCCAAATCAAAAGACACCTGTTGCTGTGCTTGAAGCATCACCTGCTGCGGGTCAACACCGTCGGCCAACAATGCCAACACGCGGTTGGTCTGCCAGCCTTGCGGTGACGCTTCGCTACCCGGTTCGCCAAATATTGGCTGTTCTAAAGGGGTATCAAGGTCCGCATCCTCGACCGAAGCACACAACGCACCCGCTTCAAGCAAGGCATCGGTGACCCAGTCAGCCTGCTCACCCGGGCAATACAGAACCAATTCACGCATAACGTCTGCCTCCAACCCCATCCATCACAATCAGGGACGCTCTGCCAATTTGTGCTCGAGGTAGTGAATGCTCGTACCGCCTTCCACAAATCGAGCATCAACCATCAACTCCCGATGCAAAGCGACGTTGGAATTGATGCCTTCAATCACAATCTCAGACAAAGCAGTCCGCATGCGCGCAAGGGCTTGATCGCGCGTATCGCCGTATGTGATCACTTTTGCGATCATCGAGTCGTAGTAGGGCGGCACAAAGTAGCCATTAAAGGCGTGCGAATCAATCCTCACACCAGGGCCACCAGGCATGTGCCAATTGGTGATTCGACCAGGACTGGGCACAAATTTAAAGGCATCTTCGGCATTTATGCGACATTCAATCGCATGGCCACGGAATTCGATATCACGTTGTTTCAAAGTGAAGGGCTCACCGGCAGCGATGCGTATTTGCTGCTGCACCAAATCGATACCCGTGATCAACTCCGTCACGGGGTGCTCAACCTGAATACGGGTGTTCATCTCGATGAAGTAGAACTCATCATTCTCAAACAGAAACTCAAACGTGCCCGCACCGCGATAACCAATTTTGCGGCAAGCCTCGGCGCATCGCTCACCGATTTTCTCGATCAGCTTGCGCGGTATACCAGGCGCGGGGGCCTCTTCAATAACCTTTTGATGACGGCGCTGCATTGAGCAGTCGCGCTCACCGAGCCAAACCGCTTGCTTGCCACCGTCGGCCAAGATTTGAATCTCCACATGGCGAGGGTTTTCAAGAAACTTCTCCATGTAGACTTCCGGGTTGTTAAACGCCGCACCGGCTTCTGTTTTGGTCATGGTGACCGCGTTTAGCAACGCAGCCTCCGTGTGAACAACACGCATGCCGCGTCCACCGCCACCGCCAGCAGCCTTAATAATGACGGGATAACCCACCTCACGCGCGGTTTGAATAATCACTTGTGGGTCGTCAGGTAACGCCCCCTTAGAGCCTGGCACAACCGGCACACCCGCGGCGATCATGGCCTGCTTGGCGCTGACTTTGTCACCCATCAAGCGAATTGATTCTGAGCGTGGCCCAATAAACACGAATCCACTTTTTTCGACCCGTTCGGCAAAATCAGCGTTTTCAGACAAGAAGCCGTAGCCGGGGTGAATCGCTTGTGCGTCAGTCACCTCAGCAGCGGAAATGATCGCCGGCATGTTCAAGTAACTGTCTTTTGATGGCGCTGGACCAATGCAAACCGACTCATCAGCCAGACGCACGTATTTGGCATCGCTATCGGCTTCGGAATGAACCACCACCGTCTTGACACCCAACTCACGGCAGGCGCGCTGAATGCGCAACGCGATTTCGCCTCGATTGGCGATCAGAATTTTTTCAAACATGATTAGACAATCACAAACAGGGGCTGTCCGTACTCGACCGGCTCGCCGTTATTCACCAAAATCTCTTTCACGACACCCGCTTTGTCGGCTTCGATCTCGTTTAAAAGCTTCATGGCTTCAATGATGCAAAGTGGCTGGCCCTGTTGCACCGACTGACCCACCTCAACAAACACAGCTGAGCCAGGGCTTGGTGCCCGGTAAAACGTACCCACCATGGGGGATTTCACCGTATCGGCCTCAAGGGCTACTGGTGCAGCTGGGGCTGGCGCCACCGCAGGCTCAGCAACAAGGGGGGCGGCGGCATACATGGGCGCAGGCGACGCCGCATAGGCGACGGGGGCACTCGACTTGACGATCTTGACTTTGTCCTCGCCCTCGGTGATTTCGAGTTCGGCGATATCAGACTCCGCGACCAAATCAATCAGTGTTTTGAGCTTACGTAAATCCATGATGAATCTTCCCAGAGGGTCAGTTAAATAGAGCAAAAAAAATATTTGTACGTTCAGTTGCCGTTTAAGATTTGGGCGCTGGCGATTGCTTTAGCGCAAACATTAAGGCGGCATGATAACCCTCAGCACCCAAACCGGCGACTACGCCCAGCGCGATCGCTGACAAGTACGAATGATGGCGAAAGGCTTCTCGGCGATAGACATTTGAGAGATGAACCTCCACAAACGGCAAAGCGACACCAGCCAAGGCATCACGAATGGCAATGCTGGTGTGTGTGTATGCACCGGCATTGATCAAAATAAAAGTGCTGCCATCTGTGAGCGCCTGCTGAATTCGATCGACCAGAGCGCCTTCCGAATTGCTTTGAAATGACGACAGTTGGGCACCATGCGACTGTGCTGCTGCCAACAAATCGGCATCGAGCTGTGCCAAAGTCTGTGTGCCATAAATAGCCGGCTCTCTCTGCCCCAATAGGTTGAGGTTCGGGCCGTGCAAAACCAAAATCCGGTGTGCCATGGTGATCGTTCGCTCGTCTTGACGATTTCGTTCATCATAGCGCATCAAAACACACGCAAGAGTGCCTAAAGCGTCTATCTATCATTCATTTGTTGTTATTTTCGCATTTAAACCGCTGAACCACTGACCAGTTGCACCACTTGAGCACTCAGCGAGTCGGGGTCTACAGGCCCCAAAATAACAGGGCCAAGATCGCCTTGCGCGCGCACCAAAACCGTAAACGGTAACCCGCCAGCGGCATTGCCCAACGCCCGCACCAGACCAACACCGCCGAGCCCCGCCACAAAAATTGGGTATGACACGGGTATTTTTTTGACAAATTCGGTCACATTTGACGCCGTATCAATGGCAATACCCAAGAACTGTGCGCCTGGGTGTTGTTGCGCCAGCCGATTCAAATCAGGCATTTCTTTGACGCAAGGTGGGCACCATGTGGCCCAAAAGTTAATCACCAGCGCACGCCCCCGCCACTGCGCCATGCGCTGTTCATCACCCGCCATGTCTGGCAAAACAGCCGCAAAAAACGCCTCGATATCGGGCGCTGCTGCGGTCGCACTCGCCGGGCGAATGGCTCGGTTGGCCTGGGGCGCGCGTCTTGTGCTCTGTTGCCAGCCAAAGTAGCCAACACTACCCATGGCCGCTAAGCCAACGGCACCAATAATTGCGGTTCTTCTCTTCATAAACCAATCATAGCGCTGCAGAGCCAAATATGGCGACCTAAGCATCTACAATGCTGACCAAGCGGGTGATGATTGATTGTTTAATAGCGCCCGCGATTGCGTTCAAAGGAATCTTTTCTCATGCACCTGCACATCCTAGGCATCTGCGGCACCTTCATGGGCGGCCTCGCCCTGATCGCGAGAGCGGCGGGTCACCGAGTGACGGGCTGCGACCAAGGCGTGTATCCGCCCATGAGCACGCAGCTCGAGGAGCAGGGCATTGACCTCATTGAAGGGTTTGGTGCCGACCAAATGGCGCTTAAGCCCGATTTATTTGTGATCGGTAACGTGGTGAGTCGTGGCACCCCCCTGATGGAGGCCATCCTCAATCAAAACGCCGCGTTCATTTCAGGGCCCCAGTGGCTAGGCCAGACAATCCTCAAAGACCAACACGTGCTGGCGGTGGCTGGCACCCACGGCAAAACAACCACCAGCGCCATGCTGGCTTGGATTTTGCAGCAAACAGACCAACAACCCAATTTTTTGATCGGTGGGATTGCCCCCGGGCTTGGCGTATCCGCCCGCTATAAGCCAAGCGCCAAACTTTTTGTGATCGAAGCCGATGAGTACGACACCGCTTTTTTTGATAAACGCTCGAAATTTGTACATTACCGCGCACGCACGGCCATCCTCAACAACTTAGAGTATGACCACGCCGATATCTTCCCAGACCTTGGCGCCATCGAAACACAGTTCCATCATTTGATTCGGACCGTACCCGCGCTTGGTCAAATTGTCATGCCAGCCGGTGAACCTGCGCTTGAGCGAGTCATCGAACGTGGGTGCTGGACCCCAGTCGAGCGCACGGGTCAAGTCGACGGTTGGCATCAACAAGGAAACGACAGCAATCAAAACCCCGTGATCTACCACGGCACACAAGCCTTAGGCGCCCTGCAATGGTCGCTCACCGGCGCTCACAATACCCAAAACGCACTGGCCGCATTAGCGGCTGCGCATCATGTCGGTATTAGGCCGAGCGCTGCGCTAGACGCTTTGAACCAATTTGATGGTGTCAAACGACGCATGGAGGTGCGCGGTACGGTCAACAACATCACCGTTTTTGATGACTTTGCCCACCACCCGACAGCCATTGAAACAACATTGAAAGGATTACGCGCCAGCAATCCTAATGCTCGCATCATGGCCGTGCTTGAACCGCGCTCAAACACCATGAAACTTGGCGCCATGGCTTCACGTCTACCTGCCTCGCTGGCCTGTGCAGACTTGGTGTTTTGTTATGCGTCTGACCATGGCAAACACGCCCTCGGTTGGGATGCCCGCGAGGTTCTTGCTCCGTTACGCGACAGCGGCAAGCCCGTGCAAATCGTTGCTGCCATCGACGCCTTAGTCGTGGCAATTGCCAAAGCCGCTAAATCAGGCGACCAAATCGTCATCATGAGTAATGGTGGTTTTGGTGGCATCCACGACAAACTCTTGGCCGCTATTGGGCAAGGCCTGTGATGATTCTTTATTTGCATGGCTTTCGGTCATCACCCTCGTCGTTCAAAGCGCAATTGATGGCGAAAGCGGTTTCAAAAGCGGTTTCAAATGCGGCTTCAAATCCAGACCTAAGCCAGCACTGGGCCTGCCCAGCCTTACCCGCTAGCCCAGCACTTGCGCTTGAATTGGCGCTAGAACAGGCGCAAAAATTGGCCGCTCAAGCGCAACGCCCCATTAAGACGCTCACCATCATTGGGTCTTCGCTAGGCGGCTTCTACGCGACTGTGTTGGCCGAACGCTTGGGCTGCAGGGCCGTGTTGCTGAACCCTGCGGTTCATGCGCCGCGCGATCTGGCCACCCAAGTCGGTACTCACCAGCATTACCACAGCGACGAGCCGTTTTATTTTTTACCGGTCTACATCGATGAATTACAGCACATGGCCCCCAGCCAAATCACCGAGCCCCAACGTTATCTTCTGATTGCGGCAACTGGTGACGAAGTCCTTGATTGGCGTGAAATGCGCGACTTCTTTGCTGGTAGTGCCCAAATCATTGTTCAAGGCAGCGACCACGGACTGTCGGACTTTGCGACTCACATCCCAGCAGTCTTGGCGTTTTCAAACGCTGAGCTTGCACCACCACAGGTTAAATGAATGTTTGTTTTGTTTGAAGAAAGCGGCAGCTTTAAAGCAGCCCTCATAAAAACCGAAAGCGATACCAGCTTACAAATTGAGTCGAGCTCTGGTAAGCGCAGCAAAATAAAACGCAGCGCCTGCGTCTTTACCTTTAGCAGCCCTGATCCTGAGACACTGCTTGCGCAGGCACCGGTCTTGGCGCAAGACATTGAACCGGCGTTTTTGTGGGAGGTTGCCCCTCAAGAAGAGTTTGACGTTCAAGCGCTGGCCGCCGACTACTTTGGTCATGAAGCCAATGCTTTGGAAAAAGCCACACTCCTTTGGCGCTTACACGAGTCGCCGATTTACTTCCATCGGCGTGGCAAAGGCAAGTATCGGCCGGCACCACCGGAGATCTTAGAGGCCGCACTCGCTGCGCAGGAGAAAAAACAAAAAGCCCTTGATCTTCAGTCTGGATGGGCACAAAACATGGTCGACGGTCAGCTGCCCGAGGACATTGCGGCGCTCGCCAACACGCTCATCACCCGGCCTGATAAAAATAGTGCTGCCTTCAAAGCCCTCACGCTGGCGTGTGAGCAATCACATGAAACACCTGAGCAGTTGCTGCTTCGCTGTGGTGCCTGGCCCCATGAGCTAGCGCTGCATAGGGCCAGGTTCCTTTGGTCTCACTTTCCAAAAGGCACTGGTTTTGCCGATGTTGCGCCCTTGACCGCGCATGACGATTTGCCGCTGGCAGACGTCACGGCCTATTCAGTTGATGACATCAGCACCACTGAAATCGACGACGCCTTGTCAGTTACGGTATTGGAGGACGGCTGGCTTTGTGTCGGTATTCACGTGGCCGCACCCGCCTTGGGTGTGACTCGCGACAGTGAGCTTGACCAATGGGCTCGCACTCGCCTATCGACGGTTTACATCCCCGGCGAAAAAATCCCCATGCAACCTGATGCGGTGATTGATCACTACTCACTGACCGCCGGCAATGCCGTGCCAGCACTGTCGCTCTACGTCCAAGCCCATCCCGACACCGGTGAAATCCGTCATTTTGAAACCCGCGTCGAACGCCTATCGGTCACGAACAACCTGCGCCACAATGAACTAGACGCGCACATGACCGTTCAAGCACTTGAAGACCCCACCCAAGACCTGCCTTATGACACCTGGGTGCGTCCACTGTGGCACTTATCCAAAGCCCTGTCAGCCAAACGCGATGAACGGCGGGGCAAACCCGAATCCAATCAGCGGGTGGACTACAACTTCTATCTTGATGGCCCAGCCGACGACCCACAGACCCCTGTTCGCATTGAACCTCGGATGCGCGATGCGCCTTTGGACCGAATCGTGGCCGAATACATGATCTTGGCCAATCGCTTATGGGCTGAGCAATTGGCCAATCACCAAATAACCGGTATTTTTAGGTCACAACAAGCCGGTCGTGTTCGCATGAGCACCTACCCAGGCCCGCACGAAGCCATTGGTGTGGATCACTACGCGTGGTGCACCTCGCCATTGCGTCGTTACGTTGACATGGTGAACCAACGCCAATTGATCGCCATCGCCCAACATGGTGTCTCGGCAGCACTGGTCGCCCCCTACCAATCCAAGGATACGGATTTGTTTGCCGTTGTTTCCGCTTTTGAGGGGCAATACGCCATTTGGTCAGATTTTCAGCGCCAAATGGAGCGCTTCTGGTGCCTGCGTTGGTTGCAACAAAACCAAATCACCCAGTGCCAAGGCACCCTCATTCGAGACGATCTCATACGACTGGCCGACATTCCCTTGGTTCTCAATGTGGCAGGACTACCAGAACTGCAAAGAGGGGCCGCCGTCACCCTAACGCTTAGCGACTTTGATGAGTTGGCCCTATCGGTTGTGGCGCATTTTGAGAGCGCAAGCGACTAGAATTTAATGCCATACGAAGTTACCGTAACCCTTTGCGACACCACTTGATCGTTACCATGACACACGCCAACCCCGTGATCGCCTGCTTGCAATGGTTTGCCGCACCCCGGCAACACTATTTGCGCTGGGGTATCGCCCTATCACTGTGCGTGCATGCCGCCTTTATGATTTGGCGCCCAAGCGTGGCGATTCAACCGAAGTCGAGCCTACCCAACCTTGAAGTAGTGCTGGTCAATGCGTTTTCTGTGCAAGCGCCCCTAGCCCCACAGCTGCTTGCCCAAGAAAACCTAGAAGGTGGTGGCGATCAATCACAACGCATGGCCAGTAACCCAAGCCCGCGTGTGGGTGAAGCCGCCGAAGACCTTTCCTTGGTCGAACTCAGTCAACAACGACAACAGCGCGAATCTGAGCAAGTGCAGCAACTCAAGCAGCTCGAGAGCACCTTTGCCGTCCAACCCGATCAGCTCGAATCTGCAATCAATGATCAGGAACCCACGATTGGCCCAGACCAAGTCGATCAAAGAGCCCTTGAGCGCAATGCCCTTTTGGCTGCCATCAGAGACGAAGTTGAGCAGTCCAACCGTCGCCCACGCAAGTACTTTGATGCGCCATCGGCCATCGCCAATCCCTTTGCCGCTTATGTCGATGCTTGGCGCAAGCGCGTCGAGCAGACCGGTAGCCAGCACTACCCGAGCACCGGTGGTCAACGCCCAGTCGGCAAACTGCAAGCCACTGTCACCGTTAACACCAACGGCCAAGTCATTGCCGTCGAAATTGATCGACCAGCCGCCGATCCGCGACTGAATCAGGCTGTCAGACGAATCATTGAACTGGCCCAACCCTTTGCGCCCTTCCCAAAAGAATTGGCACAACAAGTGGATCAATTGGTCATCACGCGAACTTGGGTCTTTACCCCAGGCTCACTCACCACTGGATCCCCATGAGTATTGCAAACACGACCAAGCCCTCTTTTGCTGTGATTGGCCACCCCGTTGCCCACAGCCGATCACCTGCTATTCACAGTGCCTTTGCCCAACAAACGGGTATCGCCTTGCAATACGACCGTCTGGATGCAGAACCAGCGTCATTTGAGAGCACAGTCACCGATTTCTTTGCAAACGGCGGCCGGGGTCTTAACGTAACCGTCCCGTTCAAAGAACGCGCTTGGCAGCTCGCCCAAGCCAACTTAAGCACACGTGCGCTGTTGGCAGGCGCGGTCAACACCCTTTGGTCATCACCGAGTGGCTTGCATGGTTGCAACACTGATGGCGTGGGCTTGGTTAGGGACCTACAACGGCTAGCCATGCTTGGCTCAGCACCACGCATTTTGCTGCTAGGCGCCGGAGGCGCTGCCAAAGGCGTGATCGGGCCCTTACTTGACACAGATTGTGCGCATTTGCATGTCGCCAACCGTACCGCGCAACGAGCCCAAGCACTGCGTCAAGCCTGGCTTGCCCAGCGCCCAGGCGATCAAGCGCGACTATCAGCGAGCGGGCTCACAGATTTACCCAACTTGTCATGGGATTTGGTGATTAACGCCACAGCCAGCAGCCTTCAAGGTGAGGCACCCGACCTGCCCCAGGGCGTGTATTGCGAGAACACCCGCGCCTATGACATGATGTACGGCTCGACCCCCACCGCCTTTTTACAGCAAGCGCAAGCACGCGGAGTCACCCAATGGGCTGATGGGCTCGGCATGCTTGTAGAGCAGGCAGCAGAAAGTTTTTGGATTTGGCATGGCGTTTTACCAACAACAACCCCTGTGATTGAGACGATACGTCGTCAGATGCAGGTAGCTGTCCGGTAAACTAATCTTCATGTCCACTGCTCGCATCTTCATGTCCACTGCTCGCAATTACCTCGCCCGCGAAATCTACCGCTCGACCTTGGTCGTGATGTTGGCTTTGATGGGTTTGTTTTCTTTTTTTACGTTGGTTGATCAGCTTGATGCGGTCAACGACCGCTTTCCACTCAGTGCGCTTTTTTACATTGAAGCGCTAGCCCTGCCTACCCGCCTCTACGACTTGTTACCGATTGGCCTTTTGATTGGCTCGATCGTGGCGCTAGCGGGTCTTGCGCAACGCAATGAGTTGGTGATTTTGCGGGTCTCTGGTGTGGGTTCCATTCGTTTGCTGGGCATGCTGTGGGCGATTGCGATACCCGTGATGGCTTTGGCCGTCGTCCTATCCGAGGTTGTCACACCCGCAGCCGAAATTCGCTACAGCGAAGCCAATATGGTCATGCGCGGCAAAGTACAAGGTGGGCGGCTGGTCAGTGGCTATTGGTTTAAAGAACCGACTGAGAGCGGTGGGTCACGCGTGATCAATGTGGGCAAATTACTGAGCTCTGGCGAAGTCGCTGATGTCTTCATATATCAGTTTGATGCCAACGAATCCCTTTCCTTTTTAAGGCAAGCCAAACGCGGAACCTTTGAAGGCGGCCAAATGGTGCTCTCAGAGGTCACGGACACGATTGTGCCCGACAGTGCCGTTGGTGCTTTGACTGACGGGCAGCGGCCCACACAAGCCCTCATCACCGTGCGCCAAGAGCCTGAGCAACTGATGCAAACCTCGCTCACACCAGGACGTATTGCCGCCAAAATTGCCACGCCCGAACGCATGTCGCTACTTGCCCTCTGGGATTACATCGGTTACCTCCAAAGCAATCAACTCGATGCCGATCGCCAAATCGTCGCCGTCTGGCGCAAACTCGCCTATCCCTTCACCTTGATTGTGATGCTCACCATCGCTGCCCCTATCAGTTACATGCAAACACGGGCAGGCGGCGTTGGCGCCAAAATGTTTATCGGTATCTTGGTTGGCACGAGCTTTTTTATGATCAGCCAGCTGACGCTAAATGTGGGCACGCTTTACCGATGGCCACCCATTGTGACAGCACTGCTGCCGAGCACCATCGTCTTTTTACTGGCGCTTGGTACCGTCTTATTGATGGAACGCCGGCGTGGCCCCAAAGAGCGCAGACCCACAACACGGCAAGCTGAGAAGTCAACCGCATGAAAGAACCCACCATCTGGATGATTGGCGATATACAGGGCTGTTGCGAGTCGTTTGACGCTTTGATAAACCACCCTGAGATTGCTGAGGATCCAAACGCCCGGTTTTGGTTGGCTGGTGACTTGGTAAATCGCGGTCCGCAGTCACTGCACACCTTGCGACGTTTGATGACCATGGACGACAAAACAGTCGTGCTCTTGGGTAACCATGACTTGCATTTATTGGCCGTTGCCGCGGGCGTACGAGCCCCCAACAAAAATGACACCCTGCACGAGATCCTGACTGCGCCCGATGCGGGTGACATCATCGACTGGGTGCGCCACAGAAAACTTGCTCACTTTGAGCATGATCACCTGCTGGTTCACGCTGGCGTCTTGCCGAAGTGGACCGTCAAAAAAACCTTGTCATTGGCTGACGAAGTTCAAGAACAGTTGCGCGGCAAACAATGGCAAAAGGCAATCCACAAAATGTATGGCAATGAGCCCGTACAGTGGAAAGAGGAACACAAGGGGGGCAAGCGTTTGCGTGTCATCGTCAACGCTTTAACGCGCCTGCGGATGTGCACTGACAAAGGCCACATGGCTTTGTCCATCAAGTCATCCCCTACCCAGCGCCACGAAGGCCTTATACCGTGGTTCGACGTGCCCGGTCGTGCCACAGCCGATACGACCGTGGTGTTTGGCCACTGGTCAACACTCGGGCTCACGATCAGGCCAGATTTGGTTTGCTTGGATACAGGTTGTGTTTGGGGTGGGCACTTAACCGCGGTTCGATTGCAAGACAAGAAGGTCGTACAGGTCGCCTGCCATCAAAGCATGGATCCGCTGCACACACACTAATCGGTCTGTAAACCGCGTGTAACCACCGCACGAATGGCATCGCGGGTTTGGGCCGCCAAGACTGCCCTTGGTGGCTTTTCTTGTCCGGCCAATGACACTGCTGGCAAGAAAGTAAGCCCCACACTCACACCGTGAGCCCCCAAAATGCGCCAGAGGTTGCGGAGCAAAGATTCATCACCGACAAAGGCTGGCATTGCGCTACGATGGCCCAAATGAAAATACGTCAGTGCCACAGGCTGAACGGTGACTTCGGTGCGTCGACCCGGTTCAAACAAGTTGCCGTAGAAAGAAAGCACATCAAAACCTTCAGAGGTGGTGCCTTCAGGAAACAAGCCCACCACTTGAGCGCGTGCAAATCGTTTCTGCATGGCGTGCCCCACGCGCTGCACCGCGTGTCGAAACCCACGCTCAATAAAAATGGTGTCTGCGCCAGCGGCTAACCACCCCAGGAGCGGCCATCGACGAATTTCTTGCTTGGCCACAAACGTGGTGGATCGGACCACATTGAGCACAAAGATATCTAGCCATGAGACATGGTTAACCGCCCACAGCACCGGCCCTTTCAGCACTGGTTCGCCGTGCACGTGTACAGCAACCCCGCAGAGCCACAGCAGCCCCTTGGACCACAACTGCTTCAGTCTTAATCGATTGTTCAATCCGACCCACCAGAAGAGCGTCGCGATCGTCAAAAGACCGCCTAAAACCCAAAGTGAGATCGCAATCGCGCGTGGCACAAACCGAACCAAACTCAACGCGCCAACTCCCAGATGATGCGTCCACGCACACCGGTGGCCAATACTTTGGCGGGCAGCTCCATCCCTAAAAACGGGGTGTGTTGGCTCTGACTCAAAAGGCTGCGGCGTTCAACGGTCCAGTAAGCATCCAGATCGACCACACAAAAGTCAGCCGGCGACCCCACCGACAGGCTACCAATTGGTGGCATCGCAGGCGCCGATAGCGCCAAAACTTTGGCGGGCCCTTGGGTGACGCGTGCCAAGGCATCTAACAGTGGCACCTTGTCTTCCAAAGCCCATTTAAAGGCCAAAGACAACAACAGCTCCAGCCCGGTTGCCCCAGCTTCAGCCTCAGCAAAGGGCAGCTGCTTGCCATCATCATCGACTGGCGTGTGATCTGAACACAGTGCGTCGATCGTGCCTTGTGCAAGCCCCATGCGCAACGCCTCTCGGTCTCGCTGGCCGCGTAAAGGCGGGTCGAGCCGGTAGTGCGTGTCGTAATAACCAATATCGACGTCCGTTAAGTGCGCATGATTGATCGACACATCGCACGTGACTGGCAATCCTTCTGCTTTCGCTTGCTGAATCAAAGCCAAACCAGCGGCCGAAGAAACACGGCAAATGTGAAGTCCCACACCCACTGCGCGCTGCAGTTCAAACAAAGTGTGTAGCGCAATGGTTTCGGACTGCTGCGGTACGCCAGACAGGCCCAAGCGTGACGCGTAGGCGCCACTCGCGGCCACGCCACTGCGCGCCAGCCAAGGGTCTAGTGGCCTGAGCCATAAGGTATAACCAAACGATTTGGCGTACTGCATGGCCCGCAACAGCACCCGCGTGTCAGAGACTGGCCGATCAGCCTGCGCAAAGCCAACACACCCGGCTTCTGTTAGCTCAGCCATTTCGGTGATGGTCTCACCCTTCAAACCCACGGTCATCGCCCCTAGCGGGTAAATATTGACTTGGTCGAGCTGGCGCGCACGGTGCTTGAGCATTTCAACCAAACCGGGCTCGTCAAGCGGTGGATCCGTATCGGGCGGTAACACCAAACTCGTGATCCCACCGGCCATTGCCGCGCGAAGCTCAGACTCCAATGTGGCGCGATACTCAAAACCAGGCTCACGCAATTGGGCTGACAAATCCACTAAACCGGGCATCACCACCTTGCCCGCCACATCAAACACACGATCAGCGGTGAAGGCGTCAGGCGCTTGACCGATCGAGGCCACTCGACCACCCGCCATCCAGATGTCAGTCACACGGTCAACACCAGCCGCGGGATCCATCAAACGCGCATTCTTTAAATGCAATCTCACGATGAAGCCCCCGCAACAATAGTCATGACCGCCATGCGTACCGCAATACCAAAGGTCACTTGATTCAAAATCACCGACTGCGGACCATCAGCCACCGCAGACTCAATTTCCACTCCGCGATTCATCGGTCCTGGGTGCATGACCAAGGCATCGGGCTTGGCGTAAGACAACTTTTCTTGGGTTAATCCGAAGTGCTTGAAGTACTCGTGCGATGACGGCAATAAAGCGCCACGCATTCGCTCATTTTGTAGTCGGAGCATGATGATCACATCCACATCTTTTAAGCCCTGAGCCATATCGGTGTAAGTTTTTACACCCATTTCAGCCAAACCACTGGGCAAGAGGGTCAACGGGGCGATGGCCCTGACCTCGGCCACACCTAGCGTGGTTAAAGCGTGGATGTTCGAGCGCGCCACTCGCGAATGCAACACATCGCCAACGATTGCCACCGTCAGATTGGAAAATGACTTTTTAAAATGTCGGATCGTGTACATGTCTAGCAACGCTTGCGTGGGGTGCGCATGACGACCATCGCCCGCATTAATCACATGCACATCAGGCGTTACGTGCCGAGCAATAAGATATGGTGCGCCGCTCGATTCGTGGCGCACCACGAAGATGTCAGCTTGCATGGCCGATAAGTTGGCAATCGTGTCCAACAGCGTTTCACCTTTGGCCGCTGATGACACGTTGATATTCAAATTAAAAACGTCGGCTGACAAACGGGTTGCTGCGATCTCAAAAGTGGTGCGCGTGCGAGTCGAGTTTTCAAAGAAAAGGTTAAACACGCTTTTGCCACGCAACAACGGCACTTTCTTCACGTCGCGCTCGGCCAACGGCACGAAAGTCTGTGCGGTATCCAAAATGTGCTGCAGGATGTCGCGCGACAGCCCTTCGGTGCTGATTAAGTGTGTCAGCTCGCCATGTTTATTTAACTGAAGGTTACGCATCCGGCGTCTCTGGTTCGATATGTAAAGAAAACGTGCCTTGTTCGGTTTTGGCGAGCACCACACTGCCTGTTGAGGCCTCGGCTGTCTGCCACGCTGAAAAATCAGCACAGATCGGCAGTTGTCGCTCTTGACGGTCAATCAAGACCACCAGTTTGACACTGGCGGGACGTCCGTAGTCAAACAATTCATTCATTGCCGCTCGAATGGTGCGCCCAGTGTATAAAACGTCATCGACCACAATCAAGTGGCGATCAACCACGTCAAAGGCAATGTCTGAGGGGGTGACTTGGTTGTGCAACCCGATGCGGTCAAAGTCGTCGCGGTAAAAGCTGATGTTTAAGCTGCCCATGGCACCTGGCAATTCGAGGTCGCGTTGCAAACGCTCTGCTAACCAAGCCCCACCAGACAAAATACCAACCAAATGCACCTGCTCTTGGGGTAGATCCTTGATTAGTGTTCGGACACCCTCGAGCAACCTTAAATAAAGCTCCTCTGCGGTTGGCATATCAGCCAGTCGATCAAGTGATGGGGTCATGGTGCGTTTCCTGGTTAACCTTCAGATGGCAAATCATCGAAGTACCTTTGCAGAATAATAGCCGCTGCGACCGCATCATCGGGCGCGTTTCCAACCAAGGCTTGCGCCTCTAAGCTTGAGTCTCTTTCATCGACCAAAAAAACTGGCAAACCCAATCGACCAATGAGTTGATTCGCAAACCGGCGCACCTGTCGGCTCGCGATCTGTTCGCCGCCATCACGCGTTAATGGCAAACCCACCACAATCGCTTGGGGCTGCCACTGCACCACCAACTCTTCAATGCGCGCAAATCGCATGGCTTTCTCGAGCGAACCGATGATTTCGAGGGGCCTAGCCTGTCTCAGAATCGCATTACCCAAAGCCACCCCAATACGTGCCGTGCCGTAGTCAAACGCAAGCAGGGTTCGCTCGTCAGGCATGCCCAGCCGATCCAGCAAGCATGGCTGGGTCAAAACCCAGCAACTTTATGGCAGCAGGGTAACGGGAGTGCGGGGGCTCATCAAAAATAATCGATGGCTCAGCGGCCACACTCAGCCAGGCATTTTGTGCGAGCTCTTGTTCGAGTTGTCCCGCCCCCCATCCGGCATAACCCAATGTCACCAAAATCTGTGTTGGGCCTTGCCCACTAGCCACAGCCTGAAGCACGTCACGCGAGGTGGTCAGCGCCATGGATTCGCCCAAATGAATACTCGAGGTGTATTCGCCTGCTGGCTTGTGCAACACAAAGCCCCGGTCTGTCTGCACAGGGCCGCCGTAAAAGACCGGTTGTTCGGAAGACTCTTCAAAGGGCGGGTCAGCCACATCTGTGCCTTGAAGGTCAACTTTTTGCAGCAAATGTGCAACAGTCAAATCCATTGGCCGATTAATCACCAAACCCAACGCCCCACGGTCAGAGTGCTCGCAGACGTAAATCACCGTGCCCGCTAAGTCACCGTCGACTGAGCCTGGCATGGCCATCAAAAAATGCCCCGATAAATCCATTGAGGCGCTCATTGGTTCAAACTTCCATCATCTCAAAGTCCTCTTTGCGAGCGCCACACTCGGGACAAACCCAATTTGGCGGGACATCCGCCCATTTGGTACCCGGGGCAATGTCCTCTTCGGGGCAGCCTTGCGCCTCGTCATAAATCCAGCCACAAATTAAGCACATCCAAGTTTGCATGGTTATTCCGTTGGTTCTTTTACAATGTAGACTCAATCTTACCTAAAGTATCGACAAGTGCCTTTGACAACCCCTTCCGTGACGCTTTTGTTTGGCTTGTTTGACCCCTCCGGTCAGCAAGACCTCCCCGCTGACACCATCACTTGCGCGGTGCATGGCAGCCACGGTGTCTGCGTATTGACGGGCGTGGCAGTCTCCGACACCACGGGTCTGTTTAACGTCGATGCCCCTGTGGCCGATTCAGTGGATGACCAAGCGCGTGGTCTTTTGGAAGACATGCCCATCCACGCGATTAAGGTCGGTCACGTGCCCACCCCAGAGATCGCGAGCATGATCGCCGGTATCGCTGCCGACTACAGCCACGCCCCTCTGGTTCTCCATCTGCCAGCCTCGCAAGCACCATCGCAGACCGATGGCGAGGATCAGGACTCTGAACCGAGTGTTGGTGCGGTGCTCGAGCTTCTTTTGCCACAAACAAAGGTGGTGGTGATGGGTGCCAATGCGATTGAACGCTGGCTCAATGACGAGGTTTTGGCGCATTTAGACGGCAACAGCGGCCCGCAAGCGATTTTGGCGCTTGGCGCCGACTGGGTTCTAGTGACAGCCTTTGCCCAGCGCCCTGGCCAGCTCATTAACCTTTTGCTCGGCCCTGAAGGCGAAACCATCGCCTGGCCTTGGCAACCCATTGGCGCCCGCGTACAAGACCTCAATGGCCTGATTGCCACGGCAATCGCCAACCACCTCGCCGCAGGCCTCTCGGTTCCCGAGGCTGCCAAACAAGCCTGCGCTTACGCCAGCCTCATTGCCACCAACGCTTTCCAGGCGGGTATGGGTCAACGACTGGTCTCACGATTACCCACTAAGGCGCCATCCACCCCATGACAACCCGTCCCGTGTTTCCGAGCGGTCTTTACGGCGTTACCCCCGATTGGGACGACCTCGATGAACTGACACAAGCCATCGAAGCGGCTGCCCGTGGCGGCATGAAGGTTCTCCAATGGCGCCACAAAACTTGTCCCGCGCCGCGCATGATCGGCATGGCGCGCGAAGTCAAGCGTGCCTGTCACGCCAACGGCGTGCTGCTGATGATCAATGACCATTGGCGCGTGGCTGAAGCCGTGGGTGCCGATGGTGTGCACGTGGGGCGAGATGACGATAGCCCTCATGCGGTTCGCTTGGCATTGGGGCCTGACGCTTTGATCGGTGTGTCTTGCTACGGCGACCTGAACCATGCCAAAGACATGCTGGCGCAAGGCGTTGATTACATTGCCTTTGGCACCATGTTCGCCTCTGCCACCAAGCCCCATGCCACGCTCGCTGACCACCAAATCCTGACCCAAGCCCAAGCCTTGGTTGCCCAGTCCGGTTCTAGCGCCAAAGTGGTCGCCATTGGTGGCATCACGGCCGAGAACGCCGCACCGCTGGTTGCCGCTGGTGCAGACAGCCTAGCAGTGATTGGTAGCCTCTTTTTGGCACCCAACATTGAAGCCTCGGCCCGCGCTTTGACGCACGCCTTTGCTTAAAACCATTCATTAGTCTTTTCGACACAGGAGGACCTCGCAACATGTCCCGTAATGCAGAACTATTTGAACGCGCCTGCCGCAGCATCCCTGGCGGCGTTAACTCGCCCGTTCGAGCCTTTCGCTCGGTCGGTGGCACCCCTCGATTTGTGGCGCGTGCCCAAGGCCCCCACTTTTGGGATGCCGAAGACAAGCGCTACATCGATTACATCGGTTCCTGGGGCCCAGCCATCTTGGGCCACGCCCATCCTGCGGTGGTCAAAGCGGTGCAAGAAGCCGCCGTGCATGGCCTGTCTTACGGCGCACCAACCGAAGCGGAAATTGAAATCGCTGAGTTGTTAATTGAGCGTGTCCCCAGCATTGAACAAGTGCGCTTGACCAGCTCTGGCACAGAGGCCACGATGAGTGCCATCCGCCTGGCCCGTGGGGCCACCGGCCGCAACAAAATCATCAAGTTTGAAGGCTGTTACCACGGCCATGCCGACAGCCTCTTGGTCAAAGCCGGCTCGGGGTTGTTGACCTTTGGCAACCCAACCTCAGCGGGTGTGCCACCTGAATTTGTGGCCCACACCATTGTGATTGACTTCAATGACGCACAAGGCGTGCAAGCAGCATTTGCCGCCCACGGCAACGATATTGCCTGTGTGATTGTCGAGCCCATGGCTGGCAACATGAACCTGATCAAACCCGTACCTGGGTTCTTGGAAACCTTACGCAGCGAATGCACCGCTCACGGCGCAGTGTTGATATTTGATGAAGTGATGACAGGCTTTCGAGTCGGGCCACAAGGTGTGCAAGGCATCACCGGCGTGACGCCAGACCTGACCACACTGGCCAAAGTCATTGGCGGTGGCATGCCGATTGGCGCCTTTGGCGGCAGAACCGACATCATGCAAAACATCGCGCCCATCGGTGCGGTCTACCAAGCCGGTACGCTGTCGGGTAACCCCGTGGCCGTGGCCGCTGGCATCACCACACTTCGATTGCTTGGCGAGCCTGGCTTTTACGATCGCTTGGGCGCCCAGACACGCAAACTCACGCAGGGCTTGGTGACCTGCGCTCAAGCCCACGGCGTGCCTTTCAGCGCCGACAGCGAGGGTGGTATGTTTGGCATGTACTTCAGCGAACAAGTGCCCAAGGGCCTAAGCGAGGTATCTGCGGGCAACATCGAACACTTCAAAACCTTCTTTCACGGCATGCTTGATCAAGGGGTGTACTTTGCACCCTCAGCCTACGAGGCAGGGTTCGTGTCCTGTATGCACGACGATACGGTCATTGAAGCGACCCTCGAGGCCGCTGATCACGTTTTTAAAACCTTAAACTGATTCGGAGCCCAGCACCATGGCCGTCAACCTTGTTATTCCAGATCGCTCAGCCATTTACCCTGTCGCTGGTGTTCAGATAGGGATTGCCAGTGCTGGCATCCGAAAGCCCGGTAAAAAAGACCTAACGGTGTTTCTTTTGGCGCCAGGCACGACGGTGGCTGGCGTTTTTACCAACAACCGCTTCAGAGCAGCACCGGTAAAACGTTGCGAGATCCACTTGGCCAGCAACACGCCAATACAGGCGCTGGTGATCAACACGGGCAACGCCAATGCTGGCACAGGCCAACCCGGCGATCAAGCCGCTCAACGCATGTGTGAGGCCACCGCACAAGCACTTGGGCTAGCCGTCCAAGCCGTTTTGCCTTTTTCGACTGGTGTGATTTTGGAGCCACTGCCGGTTGAAAAAATAGAAAAGGCCATGCCAAATGCCGTTGCCGATCTCGCAGCCGACCACTGGTACGAAGCGGCACACAGCATCATGACCACGGACACGCAACCCAAAATCCACTCCAGCCAGGTCGCCCTAGACGGTCACACCGTAACCATTACCGGCATCAGTAAGGGCGCGGGCATGATCCGTCCCAACATGGCGACCATGTTGGGTTATCTCGCCACTGACGCGGGCTTAAGCCAGCCACTGTTGCAGCGCTTGGTCACAGACTTGGCCAATCATTCGTTTAATCGCATTACCGTGGACGGTGACACGTCAACCAACGACTCATTCATCCTCATGGCAACCGGTCGCAGCGGTGCTGTGATTGAATCCGAAGACGATCAACGCTTCCTGCCTTTGCGCGCCGCCTTGATGGCAGCGGCCACCGACCTGGCCTGCAAGATCGTGCGTGATGCCGAAGGTGCGACCAAATTCATGACCATCCGTGTGGAAAACGCTGGCACGCAAGCCGAGGCTTTAAACGTAGCCTATGCGATTGCGCATTCGCCCTTGGTTAAAACCGCCTTTTTTGCCAGTGACCCCAATCTGGGACGGATCTTAGCGGCCATTGGTTACGCCGGTATTGAAGATCTTGATGTTGACCAAGTCAAGCTTTGGCTGGGGGACGTTTTGGTGGCCCAAGATGGCGGACGACACCCCGATTACCAAGAGGCACAAGGCCAAGCGGTGATGAGCGAGGCTGAAATTCTGGTTCGCGTGTCGCTGGGCCGCGGTGACGTTTCTGAAACGGTTTACACCTGTGACTTTTCTCACGAATACGTCACCATCAACGCCGACTACCGATCTTAATCGCATATGAGTGACATGAAACCGACCCCTGACCTGAGTACCCTGATTGCACGCGCCGACCAAGTATTGTCGCAGCTACAAGCGTGGCTACCGCCAGCACCGCCACCCACCGACTGGAACGCATTGGCCTTTCGCTGGCGCAAGCGTGGCACGGCTCACGGCTGGCTCGATGCGATTCAACACCCTCACCGCATCACCACCGAAGACCTGCAACATATCGAACGACAAAAGGCAGTGATTGAGCGTAACACCTTGCACTTTGTACAAGGCAAGCCGGCCAATCACGTGTTGATGACAGGCTCTCGCGGCACCGGCAAAAGCTCGCTGGTCAAAGCCATGCTGGCTCGCTTTGCTGAGCAAGGGCTGCGCTTGATTGAGGTCGACAAAGGTGATTTGAGTGACTTGTCAGACATCGTTGACGTGGTCGCTGCCCGCCCAGAAAAATTCATCGTGTTTTGTGATGACCTATCCTTCGAAGAAGGTGAGTCAGGCTACAAAGCCCTGAAATCGGTGCTCGATGGCTCGGCGGCTTCAACCGGCGAGAATGTTTTGATTTATGCCACATCCAATCGACGACACCTCATGCCCGAGTACATGCGCGAAAACTTATCGGCCCAGCACCAGTCGGACGGTGAAGTCCACCCGGGCGAGACGGTTGAAGAAAAAATTTCACTGTCCGAACGCTTCGGCCTTTGGTTGTCCTTCTACCCTTTCCGCCAAGACGACTACCTTGATATCGTCGCGCACTGGTTGCGTGAACTCGGCTGCAGTGATGAGTCCATTGCACAGGCTCGAACGGAGGCGCTGCAATGGACGCTAGAACGCGGCTCGCGCTCTGGCCGTATTGCCTGGCACTTTGCGCGCGACTGGGCCGCTCGCCATGCCGACTGAGGTACCGACAAACGTCGGGACAGAACCCAGCGAACGCCCCATTGTTGATGTCGCCGTTGGCGTCATCTTGCGCGCTGATGGCAAGGTTCTTTTGGGTGACCGGCCCGCGGGCAAACCTTGGGCTGGGTGGTGGGAGCTGCCTGGTGGGAAATTAGAACCCAATGAAACAGTGCTCGAGGCGCTGACACGCGAATTGCAAGAAGAACTGGGCCTGACACCTACCGAAGCGACGCCCTGGGTGACCTATGTTCACCACTATCCGACCACCACCGTGCGGCTACACTTTTGTCGCGTGACCCGATGGGATGGCCAACCGAAGTCTTTAGAGTCGCAGCAACTCAAGTGGGTGACACCCACCGAGGCGCTGGCTTTACCCGATTTATTACCGGCCACCTATCCACCTTTGCGCTGGTTGCAACTACCCGATCTTTACTTGATCACAGGGGTGGGCAGCGCTGCGAAATGGCCCGGTTACCTGGCGCGCCTTGAAACGGCCCTTCAGGGTGGGGTGCGCTTGATACAGTGGCGCGAACCCGCTTGGCAAGCCAGCGGTGACCATCAATCGCTACAATCCGCGTTTGAGACCGCTTTGCAGCGCTGTCACGCTCACGGTACCAAGTTATTGGTCAACAGCGTTCATCCGCGAGCTTGGTGGCTGAAGGCCGATGGTGTCCATTTGCGCGCTCAAGACGCTGGCACGTTTCAAGCACGTCCCGAGACGCTTAAAGACAAGCTACTGGCAGTTTCCACCCACAATGCTGCCGAAATCAAACTGGCACGGGTATTACAAGCCGATTTTGCGGTGCTTGGGCCGGTACTGCCGACCGAGTCTCATCCTGGTGAGCCAGCCATGGGTTGGGCGGGGTTTGAATCATTAAACCAACACGCTGGCCTGCCGGTTTACGCCCTCGGCGGGCAAACGCCAGCCACACTCGCGGTGGCGCAACAACAGGGTGCACACGGCGTGGCGGGTATTCGTCAGTTGTTAGATTGGGGTGAGTGAGCGCACCGAAAAAGACAATCGGGCTTGAAACTACAGAGAACAAAGTGAGTAGCGAAACGGCACGTCTTTGTTCGCGGGTTGCGGTTTGATTTCACCTTCTTGCTCAGAGAATCGCACCCAAACCATGTATTTGTTGGCGCTCATTTCGGGAAACACGCCCCAATCAGGGTCCAACCACACGCGCAATAGCTGGTATGACTTGCCAGCCAACATTTTTTGGTAGGCGCCATTGACCGCCATCACATCTTCACTTTCGCCCGAGCCCCGCAACAAACGCATGACCAATCCAATACCTTGGTGAAGCGGCATCAAAGGCGCAATCCATTGTTGCAAATCCTGGCAACGGCGTGCGTCATCACGGCACTGCCAAGCGTGAAACGAGGGCATGTCAACTTGCGTGCCCCCACCTGGCACAGCCATTCGGCCGCGCAAGCTGGTCAACCAGTCGTTTTCTCGTAAGGCCTGACCCGTTCTGCCCGCGCTAGACATGCTGGCTTGGGTCTGATCGATCTCTTCGATGACCAAATTTAAAGCCTTCGCATCAACGCCAGGGTGGTCTTGCAACGCGGCCAATGTGACGCGCTGACGTTCAAGGTCCTGCAAAACACCGCCCTTAACGTCGGTGCGCTCAGTGACATCTAACACATCAAAGAGCGTACTGACCGCTACCTGGTGCATCCTTGGATCACCAGGTGCGGAAAAAAATAACAAACGGTCAAGGAGATATTCCAAGCGCATCCAAGCCCGCACCCGTTCGTTGAAGGGGTACTCAAAGCGCATCACAATGGCACTCGGCGGGTCTGGCGTAATCTCATGGCACTAGATTACACCACTGCCGGTGCAAACCCAATACTTGCTGTCTCAGGTTTTCATGTGAAATGGTGCCGTCATTCAGAATCACATCGTGGGCCACCGCGAGCCGTTCTTCCCGGCTGACTTGTGCATTCAAAATTTGTTCAACTTGAGCCTGGCTCAAACCATTGCGTGCCTGCACCCGAGAAATTTGCGTGTCTCGATCACAATCGACCACACAAACCCGATCGACTTGATTTAACCAGCGACCTGATTCAACCAACAGCGGCACCACGAAAACGGTATAGTCGCCCACGGCCAGGTCAGCTTGGCGTCTTGTTTGCTCGCCAATCAGGGGGTGCAAAATCGCTTGCAACTGCTCGCGCGCGGCCTCATCACCAAAAACGTGCGCTCGCATACGTGCGCGGTCGAGTGCGCCATCAGTGGTGATGAAAGAAGCGCCAAAAGACGCTTCAATGGCCGCAATCGCCACCCCCCCCGGTGCCGCTAGGGCGTGCGCAATCGCATCTGTATCAATAACGGCCGCGCCAGCCTGACCCAAGATGTCGGCAACGTAGCTCTTACCTGATCCGATACCACCAGTCAGTCCGATTTTCAGCATACTTAGAAAGACTCATAAATAACCAGGGCGTTAGTCCCTAACACCAAAAAAGGGCCAAACGGTATGCTCATCTCTAAACGCATGGTTGCCCGATTGGCAAACGTCAAACCAGCAGTATAGACAAGCAATAAGGCGCTCGCGATGATCCAAACATCGGCCAAATCTGTCAGGCCAACCCAAAGGCCAATCGCTGCGAGCAATTTTGCATCTCCTTGGCCCATCGCGTCTCGCGCCCTTACCCATCGATAAGCCACATTAAAAAACATCGGCAGCGCATAGCCCAAGGTCATACCCCACAACCGATCCAGTGCGGGTAAACCGTCGCCACTAATCACCCAAGAATACCCCCAAGCCAGCAACATCAAAAGCAACACCAGTTCGTTGGGCAAGATACCCGTCTCGGCGTCGACCAATGCCAACATGCCCAGCACAGCCAGCACCAGCACTGTGGCTAGGCATTGCGCCATGGGAAGCGCCGCGACTTTGACCAGCCAGAGGGCATTTATCAACAACCAAAACACAAAAAGCCGTCGCATCCAGCGCACCGGGAGTGCCATCAAACACCCACCAGATTCCTGCCCTGCGAGCTCGGCTCGGATTCGTGTGGTTAGGTGCTCAGCTTGCCGTTGGGCAACATGCGCCAAGGCAAAAGTAACCAGTAGCATCACGCTCAATGCCCCCGGCCCTTGCCATAAAAAAATCACTGCCACGTCGCAATGAGGGCAAAAACATTAAAAATGCGTAGAATGAGTCCATCTAAAACCGTAGTCATCGCTTGGTAAATACCCATGTTTCTGTTTCCCGATTTAAACGCCTTACACCGAATCACTGCCCTTATTTGCGTGAGCATCTTAGCAACCGGTTGCGTCAACATGTCAGCGCCCGGTTATTACGACCCGCCCAAACCAAGCTCAACGCAAGATGCCATCATGAATGCTGAAGGCGCCGGTATGCGACAGGTCGTGGTGGCGCCATCACAAATTCAAGTGGGCTGGCGAACCGGCGGCGGCGTCGATCAACTGACACCGACGGGTCAAGCAGCCATCGAGCGTGATGTGGCCGCCGATGAGGCGCCACCCGGTCTCATCACAAAGCCCGAAACCTTCATGGGTAACTTGCCGTGTTTCGGGGCAGGGATGAGTTGCTCGACTCAGCGCGTGGTGGTTACGCTCGCGCCCAATGGCCGATGGCGCTCACGAATCACTTACTTAGAGCAGCAGCAACCAAGCGGCACGCCATCCTTGGCGCAGGGCTGCTGGCGCAGCACCCTAACCAACCCACCAAGCTTGCTGTTGTTAGACGCACAACGCAACGTGCGATCCGAATTGCGCATGACAGGCAACAATGTCCTGCAAATTGTCACCATTGACGGCAATAGCCCAGGCCTGACCTACACCCTGAATCGTCAACCTGATCTTGACCCGATTTCAGAACTAGACAAAGTCGCTGCACCAGTCTGCCGTTGATCGTCGGCAAGCTGCGAGGCCTGACTGGGACTTTGGGTGCTGATGCTGGCATCAAGTTCGGCTTGCCCGTGTTGTGAGAAAAGCGTGAACGCGAGTTGAACGGCGTTTTTCACGCCCATCTTTTGAAACAGGCTGGCTCGATGCGACTCAACGGTTCGCATCGAAATGCCCAATTCGCACGCAATGACCTTGTTTGGCTTGCCTTCAAGAACTGGGTAAAGGATTTGACGCTCTCGCGTCGTTAAATCAGGCCACACTGGGCTGCTGGCCTTTAGGGACTCACCTTCCATCGAATTTCTGCCTCTAACTTTCAGAAACGAAAGTCTGGCAGAGCTGGCTTGATGCGCCAAGCTGACAGATCTAATAGGGCGGGGTTTCCCTTGCGTACAAGCCGAATAAATACCGCTTTAGAAGGTTCAAACTTCCAAGTTGTCGATCAACCGTGTCTGACCCAGCTTAGCGGCCGCCAAAATAACCAAGCGTTCGCCACCTGCCACCTCTGTGCTCGTCGGGACCAACAAGTCTCGTTGCCGTCGAATGGCGATGTAATCAACCTGCCAACCCCGGGACTTTAAAAAGTGGCACGCCAAGGTCTGAAGCGCATCGATATCCGATGCCCCATTGAGCAATGCGTCTCGTATGCCACCAAGCGTGGCGTAGAGTTCGGTGGCTTGCGATCGGTGTTCTGCACTCAAGTAGACATTGCGCGACGAAAGGGCCAAACCATCATCGGCTCTGACCGTTTCGTGCGCCAAGATTTCAACCGGCAGCTGAAACTGGCGACACATGCTTCGAATCAACATCAACTGTTGGTAGTCTTTTTTACCGAACACAGCCACCCGAGGTTGTACACAGGAAAACAACTTAAGCACCACGGTGCAAACGCCATCGAAAAATCCAGGTCGATACTCGCCCTCAAGAATGCCACCAAGATCGTCAGGCGGTTGGACTCGAAAGGTTTGTGGCTCAGGATAGAGCTCACGCTCATCGGGCGCAAACAAAACGTAGACGTCACGGCCTTTCTCAAGCTTTTCAATGTCATCGAGAAGGGTGCGTGGATACTTTTCGAAATCCTCATTCGGCCCGAACTGCAAACGATTCACAAAAATGCTGGCCACCACTGGATCACCGTGCTGACGTGCGGTTTTCATGAGCGCCAAATGACCCGCATGTAAATTACCCATTGTGGGCACAAAAGCGGCCCTGGTTTGGCCGCGGAGCTGATCACGCAAGGCTTCAATGGTGTGTACTACTTTCAAACACTTCTCCTGACAAGTCTCTGCTTGCTTTGTTTAGGCCTGAGCGCTGGCATAAGACAAACGCACGTAAATGGGCGCGTAAGGTTCGGCCTGGGTGATATCAAGCAATGATTCGCGCGCCAACTCGAGCAACGCCAAAAAGTACACCACCACAACGGCAACCGTGGCACCTTGATTGATGCGCGCCCTGAAAAGCTCACCAAACTCAACAAACCGGACATTGTTTAACTGTCGCAGAATGTGTGTCATGTGCTCGCGCACTGACAACTGCTCACGGGTGATGTGATGATGCGCATTCAAATTGGCCCGCCGCAAAATGTCCGACCAAGCCGACTTCAGATCATCGAGCTGCACGCTAGGCAGCATTTGCTCAACCTCAAAGTCAGCGCTGGCTTGCGCATTGTAAAAGTCACGTCCCAATCGTGGCAATTCATCGAGCTTTTGCGAGGCCAACTTCAACTGCTCGTATTCGAGCAAGCGACGCACCAATTCAGCCCGAGGGTCTTCTGGCTCTTGACCATCACCGCGCGGCTTCATGGGCAACAGCATGCGCGCTTTGATTTCAATGAGCATGGCGGCCATTAAAAGATATTCAGCCGCGAGTTCTAAATTAGTGCCTCGAATCTGCTCGACATACGACAGGTACTGACGGGTAACCTCAGCCATCGGAATATCAAGGACATTGAAGTTTTGTTTGCGAATGAGATAAAGCAAGAGATCTAGTGGCCCCTCGAATGTCTCAAGAAAGACTTCGAGTGCATCCGGTGGGATGTAGAGGTCTTGCGGCATGGTGAACAAGGGCTCACCGTAAAGCCGTGCGAGTGCCACCGAATCGATCACGTCCGGCGTGGAATCAATTGTCGGCTGCACCAGAGCCTGCAAAGAAGTGTTCGGATCAGCAGTCGATCCGCTAGACACGGTCACAGTCCCTTAATCGTTTTGATAAACGTAGGGCCGCTGGGGCACACGCGCTTGTTTAAAGCCATCAATCAATTCGGGGTCTTGGGTTTTATCCCACAAACGGGCACGCCCCTCACGTTGACGTTTTTCAACATCAGGATGCTCTTTCTTGTAGCTTTTAAGAAACAGGGTAAATTCAGACTCGTAGTTCTTGGACATGGCAAGACCTATGGATAAGGCGATAAAGCCGGTAAAAGTATTAGACTCAAGGCTTCAATTCTACTGTAGCGGTGGCCATTTGCATGGGGCAGCAACGCCTAAACGCTTTTTTACTCGCAAAAGAACGCCTTCGCCGACGCTTTAAAGGCCTGATGGTGCCTTTCATTGTGGGCTGCGCCCTTTTTATGCAGATGCTAGACGCCACGGTGCTTGCCATCGCCTTGCCAGCCATGGCCCTGTCGTTTGATGTGCCCGTGGTGCAGCTTAATTTGGCTATTACCGCATATCTCTTGGCTGCGGCGGTCTTTGTGCCCATTTCCGGTTGGGCGGCAGATCGCTGGGGTGCACGGCGGGTGTTTGTGGCCGCCATTGTTGTTTTTACCGCGAGCTCGGCTGGGTGCGCGCTCGCTGGTTCAATGAACGACTTGGTTGCTTGGCGGGTGGTGCAAGGCATCGGCGGGGCCATGATGGTTCCTGTTGGCCGCCTGATTTTGCTCAGAACCACGCCCAAGCATGAACTGCTGAGAGCGGTTGCTTTTTTATCCATGCCAGCCTTGCTTGGCCCAATGCTGGGCCCCCCAGTGGGTGGATTTTTGGTGACTTTTGCCTCTTGGCACTGGATCTTCCTGATGAATCTGCCAATCGGGTTAATGGGCGTCTACATGACCATGCGCTACGTGCCCGCAAGCAGCAATCAAATCACCCGTCGCCCGCTTGACGCGATTGGCTTCTTTCTCAGTGCGGTTTGCTTGGCCACGCTGGTGGCTACTTTCGAGATGCTGGGCCAGGGCCGCTTGGGGTTGCATTGGGTGGCAGGCCTTTTGATGATCGGTCTGGGCGCTGGCTGGCTTTACAAATGGCACAGCGCACGTTGCGCCAACCCCATCATCGACCTTGATCTCATGCGGATCTCATCTTTTCGGGAGTCAGTCATTGGCGGTAACTTATGCCGCTTTGCCATTGGCGCCACGCCTTTTTTATTGGCGATTCTCTTACAAGTTGGTTTTGGCATGACGCCACTATCAGCCGGTTTGATTACCTTTGCCAGCGCAGCCGGTGCTTTGTTGATGAAGTTCACCGCCCGACCCATCTTGCAGCGCTGGGGCTACCGACGCGTGCTCATGAGTAATGCCGTACTAACGGGGGCCGCTCTGGCCGTGTGCTCCACTTTCAGTGAACAAACCCCAGTGGCCATCATGATCGGCGTGCTTTTGATCGGCGGCTTTTTTAGGTCTTTGCAATTCACCGCCGTCAACACCCTTGGCTTTGCCGATATCCCCGCAGACCGGATGAGCAGCGCCAGTGGCTTTAGTGCCATGGCTCAGCAGCTCAGCATCAGTTTGGGTGTGGGGATCGCAGCAAGCGCGATCAACGTCAGCATGAACGTTCGTGGCGCTGCCACACTTTCATCCGTTGACCTGGTGGCAGGTTTTGTCACGATCGGCCTATTTTGTGCCCTGTCAGTGCTCTCATTTCGGCGTTTGGCACCAACAGCTGGCGAGTCCCTGCAAAGCCGAATCCCTGAGGCGTAATTCGCAGGCTCGCACAATGGGGTAGCGACACCTAATCAGTGCAAAATCTGACTCAAAAAAAGCTTGGTGCGATCTGATTGCGGATGATCAAAAAAAGACACGGGGTCGTTTTCTTCGATGATCTCGCCCTGATCCATAAAAATGACTCGGTTAGCGACTTTGCGCGCAAAACCCATTTCGTGCGTCACACAAAGCATGGTCATGCCGCCTTGCTCGGCCAACCCCACCATCACATCGAGTACTTCTTTGACCATTTCGGGATCTAATGCAGACGTTGGCTCATCAAACAACATGATTTTGGGGTTCATACACAACGAGCGCGCAATGGCTACCCGTTGCTGTTGACCGCCCGAAAGCTGGCCGGGAAATTTATTTGCCTGTTCAGGAATCTTGACACGCTCTAAATATGTCATCGCCTCTTGCTCGGCCTGGGCCTTGGGTGTTTTGAGTACCCAGATTGGACCCAAGGTGAGGTTTTCCAAAACCGTCAGGTGGGGAAACAAATTGAAATGCTGAAACACCATGCCGACCTCGCGCCGGATGGTTTCAACGCCTTTGATGTCACCCGTTAGCGTCATGCCATCAATGATGATGTCGCCCTGCTGGTGCTCCTCGAGTCGGTTCAAGCAACGGATCAAAGTGGACTTACCCGACCCTGATGGGCCGCAAATCACAATCCGTTCGCCTGTAGCCACTTCTAGATTGATGTCGCGTAACACGTGGAATTTACCGAACCACTTATTAACGTGATGCATCTGAATCAAGGCATCTGCCATGCCAACTCCCCCAAAAATAATGCGCCGCTCATGTCTAGTGTTGTTGGCCCACCGCCAAGCGCTTCTCTAGCGCCTGACTGTACTTGGACATCGAGTAACAAAAGATGAAATAAATCGCGGCAATAAAAATATAGACTTCCATGCTGAAACCTTGCCACGCAGGATCCGTCAGTGCTGCCTTGGCCGCAAGGGTCAGGTCGAAAATACCAATAATCACAACCAGCGACGTGTCTTTGAACATCGAGATAAAAATTCCAACCAAAGGCGCAATCACGATTTTGAGCGCTTGCGGCAAGATGATGAGCCGAGTCTTTTGCCAATAAGACAAGCCCAAAGAATCAGCACCCTCATACTGGCCTTTTGAGATGGCTTGCAAACCACCGCGCACGGTTTCAGCCACATAGGCGGCGGCAAACAGCACAATCGCAATCAGCGCACGCAGCAATTTGTCGATTGTGACGCCTTCAGGCAAAAACAAAGGCAACATGACCGAGGACATGAAGAGCAGGCTAATCAGTGGCACGCCACGGATTAACTCAATATAGACCACACAAATGGTTTTGATGGCGGGCAACTCAGAACGTCGGCCCAAGGCTAACACCACACCGAGCGGGAAAGCCAAAGCAACCCCAAAGGTCGCCAAAATAAGGGTCAGCGGCAAACCACCCCAGAGCGTGTTTTCCACAAAGGTCAGCCCAAAAACTCCCCCCCACATCAAGAGAGCCACAGCGGTTAGCCCACCGATCCAAATGGGGAAAAGCCAAATGGTCCAAAGCCTGCGCCAAGCGCTCATCAACACCAACGCCACCAACAGAAAAACCGAAACCAGCGGGCGCCACTGTTGCTCATAGGGATAGGTGCCAAAGAGAATCAGTCGGTGCTTTTCAGCGATGAAGGCCCAGCAAGCCCCTTCGACTTCGCGACACTCTTGGCCCGATTGGGCGCTGTACTTGGCCTGTAAAAACGCCCAGTCCAACAAAGCCGGCACGGCCATGATCAAAAGCCACACGGATAGGATCGTCAGCAGCGCGTTACCCGGCGTTGAAAACAGCTGCGTTCTGATCCAAACCAGCGGTGTGGGGGTTGCTGTGGTTGGTGCACGGGTCGGTGACAAAAGGGTAGGCTTTGACATGCTCAACGCTCCACCAGCGCCATGCGCGCGTTGTACCAATTCATGATCACGGAAATAGTGAGGCTAACGGTTAAATAAGCCCCCATGATGATCATGATGCCCTCAATGGCTTGGCCTGTTTGATTCAGTGTGGTGTTCACCACTGAAACGATATCGGGGTAGCCGATGGCCACAGCCAACGAACTGTTCTTGGTGATATTGAGGTACTGACTGGTCATGGGTGGAATGATGACGCGCAAGGCCTGGGGCAACACGATAAAACGCAAGATCAAACCCCGGCGCAAACCGATCGCGCCTGCCGCCTCCCATTGACCCTTGCCAACCGACTCAATGCCCGAACGCACGACTTCCGCCACAAAAGCCGCGGTGTAGATCACAAGCCCAATCAACAAGGCTGCAAATTCAGGGCTTAACGTCAAGCCCCCTTGAAAATTGAAGCCTTTGAGCACGGGCACATCGAGCGTCAGTGCCGAACCGGATAGCCACCAAGCAGCGAGTGGGCAGGTAATCAACAGCAAAACTGCCGACTTCAGCACCGGGAAGATTTGACCGGTTTGCGCTTGGCGGCGCTTCGACCAATTGGCCAGCACCAAAACTACCACCACCGCAAAAAAGAACCCCGCCGCCAGCCATGTCAATCCATCACCTTGGATGGACGGGATTTTAAAACCTCGGTTTGAAAGGAACACGCCCGCGATCGGATTGAAGGCTTGCCGCGGACCCGGTAATGCCTCAGAGATCAATGCATACCAAAAGAAGAGTTGCAACAAAAGCGGTATGTTGCGCATCACTTCCACATAAATGCTGGCTATCTTGGCAACCAACCAATTGCTTGAAAGTCTGGCGATACCAATCAGGGTACCCAACAGCGTGGCAAGCACGATCCCAATCACAGCCACACGTAACGTGTTCAATAAGCCAACCGACAAGGCTCGACGGTAGGTGTCGGTAGGCGAGTATGCAATGGTTGACTCACCAATGGCGAACCCCGCTTCACGCCCTAAAAAGTCAAATCCCGTGGCAATGTTACGCACAGACAGGTTGTGCAAGGTGTTCGATATCAAATACCAAAGCCCCACGCCCACCAGCGACACAGCCAGAACTTGGTAGAAGACGGCTCGAAACTTAGGGTCGTTCCAAATTTTTATAACGACAGGGATCGGTCTGCTCGGCAAAGGACTCTCCGACAACCGCACGTGCCATAACAGTGCGTGGCAAGGTTGTGTGTTTCAAAGAAGGCAGCAATATTTGCAATCACTCGACACGCTCGGGGCCTCAATTGGCCTTTAGCGTGAGCGGCGTGTCGAGTGATTTTGACTGCTGTGCTTGAGTGGCTTAGCGGATTGGCCAGCCGTACATCAAGCCACCGTTGCGCCACGTGGCGTTTAAGCCCCGTGCGAGCTTCAGCGGGCTATCAGCACCGACATTGCGCTCAAACGTTTCGCCATAGTTGCCCACTTGCGACACGACACTGAAGGCCCACTCGTTGCTAAGACCCAGGTTCTTACCCATACCCGGTGTTGTTCCTAGGATGCGCTGCACGTTGGGGTCTGAGCTCTTGAGCATTTCTTGAGCGTTCTTAGAGGTGATGCCATATTCTTCGGCCTCAATCATGGCAAACAGGGTCCAGCGGACCACGTTAAACCAAGCCTCATCGCCTTGGCGAACCATTGGGCCCAGCGGCTCTTTTGAGAAAGTGTCAGGCAAGATCTCGTAAGCATCGGGTTTTTCTAGTGTGGTTCTCACCCCAGCCAATTGTGACTTATCAGTCGTAAAGGCATCACAACGACCGGCTACGAAGGCACGTACGATTTCGTCTAGCTTTTCAATAACCACGGGCTTAAACGTAACATTATTCGCACGGAACCAGTCTGCTAGGTTGAGCTCAGTGGTTGTACCGGGCTGAACACAGATCGTGGCGCCATTTAACTCTTTGGCCACTTTGACGCCGAGTTCTTTTTTGACCATCACGCCTTGTCCGTCGTAGAAGTTAATGCCAGCACCCACCAATCCCAATGTGGTATCACGGGTCAAGGTTTGCGTGGTGTTGCGTGTTAACACGTCAATTTCGCCAGACTGCAAGGCGGTGAAACGCTGAACGGCTGAAAGTGGTGTGACCTTAAAGGCTTGAGCATCGTTGAACATGGCTGCGGCAATGGCTTTGCACATGTCGACATCGATACCCGACCAGACGCCTTGGCTGTTTGGATTAGAGAATCCGGCCACGCCTGTGGTCACGCCACACTGAACAAAACCTTTTTGTTTGACTGCATCGAATGTCGGACCTGCTGCTACCATGGCACTAGTAAAAAGCATTGCCGCGCCAATCGCGGCCAATTTCAAAGTTTTCATTGTCATCTCCGTTGTTACCCAAGCGTTATCAAACCAGTGACTGCCCTAAGACATTCCCCGCTAACCAGACAGATATTAGTGGTAGCCTTGTGTTAACAGAAAGCGGGAAATCCCTAGGAACTTCTTAGAAGCAAATTTCGCGCCAACTCCTGTGCCACGCCGGTTTACAATAATCTAACCTTTCTTGGTACTGGCTGATGATTGAATTCCAACACGTTTTTAAGTCTTACGCCTTCGGCTCAGCCATCCTTGAGGATGTGTCGTTTCGAGTGGGTACCGGTGAGTTTCTGTTTGTCGCTGGGCCGTCTGGGGCCGGCAAATCCACATTGCTCAAGCTTATTGCTGGCCTAGAGCCCGCCAACCGCGGCATTATTCAGGTTAACGGCCAACGACTTGACCGTCTAACCGCCCGCGCTCGGCCCTATTTGCGGCGTGCCGTTGGCGTGATTTTGCAAGACACTCACTTACTGCAGGACCGCAACGCCCTGCAAAACGTGATGCTACCGCTCGCAGTCACAGGCCAACCCAATGACGTCGCGCGTTCCAGAGCGCGCGCGGCACTGCAAAAAGTCGGGCTCGGCGGCAAAGAAACAGCCATGCCTGTCACGCTCTCAGGTGGCGAGCAACAACGCTTGGCGATTGCGCGCGCCATCGTCAATCGACCGGCACTGCTGATTGCTGACGAACCAACCGCTAACTTGGACAAAGACACAGCCAAACGGGTCATGGATGTGTTCAAAGACTTCAACCAAGTCGGGGTCACCACGCTGGTGGCCACTCACGACGAGGACTTAATGGCGCAATATGCCGATCGGGTGTTTGTGATCGAACCAGGGCGGTTTCGCGATTTTCCAGTGAACAAAACACCATGAAACAGTGGCTGCAATTTCACCGTTACGCCTTACAAGTCACCTTGCGTCGCTTGCGACAGGCCCCTTCTTCTTTTCTGACCAACGTCGGGGTGATTGCATTGGCCTTGGTTTTGCCCATCATGGGTGCATCCATCCTTATTTCGGTGCAACCCGTCGCGCAGCACGTCTCGGCTGACCCCAGCATCACCATTTTTATGAAGCCTGACGCCTCGCTGGTACTGACCGCATCACTCACCAAAAGCATCCAAGCGCGCAAAGATCCGCTCATCTTAGATGTGCGCTTGGTAGACAAGACACAAGCGGCCGAATCACTGCGCAGCAACGAGGCCTGGCGACAAGCCTTAGAAGCCTTGCCTGACAATCCACTGCCACACACCATCACGGTCACTCTCGCCGCTGACGACGCCGTGGCTCGTTCGGCTGAACTATTTGCCACCGAATGGCGCCAGAAAGAAGGCGTTCAGTTTGTGCAACTTGATAGCCTGTGGGTACAGCGCCTTGAGGCCTTGCTAAGGCTAGTCCGTATTGGGCTCACGCTGGTCACCTTAATTATTGCGCTGGTGGTGCTGGCAGCTGTCTTTAACACCGTGCGCATGCAAGCGCTCTCGCAGCGTGATGAGATCGCCGTGGCGCGATTGGTGGGCGCCACAGAGTCATTCGTGCGTCGCCCCTTTTTATACCAAGGTGGTCTGACCTGTGGGCTCGGGGCTGCGATTGCGATTGGCCTGACCGCACTGGCGCTAAACCCTTTGAACACCGCCATCAGTGACCTCTCTCGAACGTACAACACACTCTTTGCCTTGAACTTACCCAGTGGCTTGGCTTTGTTGGTGTACCTGATCGCCACGATCGCCTTGGGCTGCTTTTCAGCGCGATGGTCTGTCACCCGACACACGCGCTTTTAAGGTAATCATGTCTGTTTCCCATGGCTTTGCGCAATGCGTGATTGACTGGCAGGCGGCTCATGGTCGCCATCATTTGCCTTGGCAACAAAGCCGTGACCCTTACCGGGTATGGTTGTCAGAGATCATGCTGCAACAGACCCAAGTCAGCACCGTTATCGACTATTTCGAGCGGTTTCTGAGCCGCTTGCCCACGGTGGCCGACTTGGCTCAAGCCAGCGAAGAAGAGGTCATGGCGCTATGGGCGGGGCTGGGTTACTACGCACGAGCTCGGCACCTACATGCGTGCGCCAAAGCCGTTCTCAACCAGTGGCAAGGTCAATTCCCCAGCGCTAGCCAAGACCTACAGACCTTACCAGGCATTGGTCCGTCAACGGCTGCCGCCATTGCCGCTTTCTGCTCAGGCGAACGCTCAGCCATCCTTGATGGCAACGTCAAACGGGTGCTGGCGCGATATTTTGGTATTGATGGCGATGTCAGCCAAGGTGCCACCATCAAGCAGCTATGGGCACTGGCCAACGACTGCCTGCCGAGCCCTGCCTTGATGCGCCAACAACCAAAAGTGATGACGGCCTACACCCAAGGCCTGATGGATCTCGGTGCCACGCTTTGTACACGTCGACAACCCGCTTGCGAACGCTGCCCATTGGTAGACCGTTGCGTGGCGCATCACACGGGACGTACCCAAGAACTACCATTCAAGCGCAAAGCTGCTGAGCGTCCCACCCGCGAGCTTCATTTGCTGTGGGTGACCCACGGCTCGCAGGTGCTTTTGCAAAGACGCCCCGATAAGGGCATTTGGGGACGACTTTGGTGTTTACCGGTGTTTGATGCGGCGAGCCTCGCTCAGGATGCTGTCGATCACTGGTTTGCCAAGCCGCTGCCGTGCACACGAATGGCCAGCATTGGCCATGATTTGACACATTTTCGGTTGACCTTGACACCTTGGCGACTGGTTTTGCCTGATACCGCAGCCACACCCGCCGTCGCTGATGACGCCAGGCGATGGGTTTGCGACCAAAGGCTTGGCGACTTGGGCCTGCCCAAACCCATCAAAACCTTACTGGTTGGCGGCAACCCGGGCGCTGTGGCGACTGATACCCATCAATAAACCGACAGCAACGGCCAGTGTGACGAGCGCTGTGCCGCCGTAACTAAAGAATGGCAGTGGTACGCCAACCACCGGCAAGATGCCAATCACCATGCCAATATTGACGAAAACGTAGATGAAAAAAACCATCGACAAGCTCGACGCCAACACCCGACCAAAAGTGTCAGTCGCACGATTGGCGATAACCAGCCCTCGAATAATCAGCAGGGCGAACAGAAAAAGCAAGGTCAGTGCACCGTAAAGCCCAAATTCTTCGGCAAAAACCGCGAAGATAAAGTCGGTGGTGCGCTCTGGAATGAAATCGAGTTGGCCTTGCGTGCCTGCCATATAACCACGTCCGTATAGGCCCCCAGAACCCACTGCGATGGTCGATTGTATGGTGTGAAACCCTCGGCCCAATGGATCCTTGGTGGGATCGAGCAACGTACACACCCGACCCTTTTGATAGTCGTGCAGCAATACCCAGTCTGTATCGGGCAAGCACAGCGTTTCTTCAAACAACAGCACCGAGCTGATGCCAACCACCACCATCACTGCCAATGGCACCAGCAGTTTGAACGACAGGCCAGCGAAATAGATGGCGCACAAACCGGCCGTACCCACTAACAAGGCCGTGCCCAAGTCGGGTTGGCGCACAATCAGTAGGAAAGGAATCACCACCAACACAAATGCCACGACAAAATCCAATCCCATCAGGCGTTGTTCGCGGCGCTGAAAGTACCAAGCCAACAAAAGCGGCAAGGCAATTTTCATGATTTCTGAGGGTTGTATCCGCATAAATCCCAAATCCAACCAGCGTGTCGCACCCTTGCTCGTTTCCCCAAAGAAAACCACCGCAACCAACAAAAGCAATGAAACGCCGTAAATTAAAGGCGCCATTTTTGCGAGCCAAGTGGGTGGCAAGATGGCCACAACCCACATGATGATTAGCGCGAAGACGAAATACTGGGTCTGTAAGGCGTAGCGCCAATCGGTACCACCAACGGCTGACTGCATCACCAACAAACCCACACCAGACAACAGGGCCACAATCAAAAACAAAGGCCAATCGATAGCCTTCACCCCTCTGATAAGGAGATTAAAGAGACCAATCATGGTGTTCGCGACTGCGCCAAAGCGCCGTCTTCACGCAAAACCCACGCATCTAAGACCTCGCGCGCAATCGGTGCGGCCACCTCACTGCCCCAACCAGCGTTTTCAACCAATATCGCCAACGCAATCGTGGGCGCTCGCGACGGTGCAAAACCCATGAATAGCGAGTGATCGCGAAGGCGCTCGTCAACGTCTTCTCTTTTGTATTTGCTGCCCTTCAAGTTAAAGAGCTGTGCAGTACCTGTCTTACCGGCTACTGGATATTGAACCCCACTGAAGGCGCGACGTGCGGTGCCTGTGACCGTGACCTGCTCGAGTGCTTCAGTCACTTCTCGCACATGCTCGGGTTTTAAGTCAATCCGATGGCTGGGCTCTTGGCGCGTGGGTCGCTGAGTTTTAAGGGCCGTGTTTTGTATGGCCTTGACCAAATGCGGTGTGTGGTAATAGCCACCATTGGCCAAGACTGCCGTGGCCTGAGCCAATTGCATGATGGTAAAGGCGCTGTAACCCTGGCCAATCAACACCGAGACTGTCTCACCGGGAAACCAGCGCTGTTGCTCGCGCTCTTTAAAGGCCTTTTTTTTCCAATCGGTCGACGGCAACACACCCGTGCGCTCAGTGTCTAAGTCAATGCCTGTCTTTTGTCCAAAACCAAATGGCTTCATAAAGTCATGCAGTGAATCAATGGTCATTTCAGTGGCTAAAGAGTAGTAGTAAGTGTCTGACGACACCACCAACGATTTGTGCATGTCGACGTTGCCGTAGGGCACAGAGCCGGCATTGCGGAATCGCGTTTTACCCATTTCGAAGTAACCCGGATCGTAAATTCGCGTTTTGGCCTCGCGCTTACCCAGGGTCATGGCCGCTAGAGCGACAAATGGCTTAAACGTCGAGCCAATCGGGTAGGTGCCATAAACGGGTCGATTGATCAGCGGGAAGTCTTCCGACTCGTTAATCTCCCGCCAACTGTCGTGATCGATGCCATCGACAAACAAATTCGGATCAAACGAGGGTGCTGAAACGAACGCCAAGACCTCACCCGTTTGAGGGTCAAGGGCCACGAGCGCCCCGCGCTGTCCTTTGAAAGCTTGCTCAGCGATCCGCTGTAAGCGCATGTCGATCGATAAGACCAGGTTTTCGCCGGGAGCGGGATCGATCCGGTGTAGCGTTTGCATGGGTTTGCCACGCGCTGTCACCTCAACCGATTCAATACCCGTGACGCCATGCAACATGTGTTCCCAAGACTTTTCCAAACCTTTCTTGCCAATGATGTCGGTGCCGCGGTAATTGCCCAATTCGTGCTTGGCGTCAAGCGCTTGAACATCATCCTCTGAAATACGTCCCACGTAACCCACCACGTGCGCAGCCGACAAGCCCTGAGGGTACTGCCTGACCCACCTTGCTTTAAGTTGCACACCGGGGAATCGGTAAGCTTGCGCGGCGAAATAGGCCGCTTCAGTGTCCGAAAGGTCACGGCGCAATGGCACCAATGAAAATCGACCGGCATCAGCCAAGTGGCGTTTAAAACGCTTGATTTGATACTCACTAAGCGGCACCACCTGGTTTAATTGTTTTAGTAAGGGATCAATCTTGCCTGCCTCTGCAGGCACCACATCGAGGGTGTAGCTCAAATAGTTGCGCGCGAGTACGACACCATTGCGATCCAAAATATCACCGCGCCGAGGAGGCAGCGGTAAGACCGCCGTGCGGTTGCTGTCGGCTCGCTTGAGCAAACCTTCGTGCTTTTGAACTTGCAACACCCAAAGCCTCGCGCCGAGCAGTCCGAAAGCCAGCAAAACCAAAAGCGCAGCGATCCACACCCTTAAACCAAACAGGCTGCGTTGGCGTTGCGTTGCGGATTTGAAATCAAACATGTGTCAAAGATCGATTAGTAGCGCCTTGGCGCTTTGTCACTACATTATTCAGTTGAGGCACTCATGCTGGCCAGGCGATTACCCGGCAACAACAGCAACCACCCGATGGGCACCCAAAGCGCGCAGACCAGCGCCATACCAATCAACCAAGACCAGCCGGGCCACGTGCCACTCACCAATGCCGACAGAACCACCGTCACGACCCTAGACATCACAATGACCGGCACCATGTGCAGGGCTTGACGCCGTAAATTAAAGCGCGATAAACGACGATGTAATACCACTGCACCATAGCACGCCAAGACGTAAGTCAATGCATACTGACCGAGTGGTCCAGCGTCATGCACATCAATTAACAAACCCAATATAAAGGCAGTGAACATGCCCACCCGGCGCGGTTCATGAACAGCCCAGAAGACCACCACCAGCATCAAGAGATCGGGCGCCATGGGCATTAAGCGCCAGGGCAGGAGGGACAACAAAAAAAACACCGTAATTGAACCCCAGACCACCCAGCCGTCCGAGCGCAAATCAATTTCATCGGCACCCATGCCTTGTGTGCGCACAAGCCCCGCGCTACCCAAAGACTCAATTCGTCGTGACTGGCGCAAGCGTCTCTCCAGCTATGGGATTCGAGGGGTCTGGTGCTGCATTGGTTCGGCTGGCGGCAACTGGCACCTTCAAAATCAAGAAATGTCGGTAGCGTTCTGGGTGCGAAGTCGGTTGAGCCAGCGCTCGCGCAAATCCAGAGGCGGCATCGCGCTCGACCGATTCAACGGTGCCGACCGATATCCCTGCCGGAAACCCCCCACCAACACCACTGGTGACCAGCACATCGCCTTCTTGAATGTCGGTGTCTGAAGAAAAGTAGCGCACCTCGACCTTACCTGGAATTGATGAACCGAACGCGATTAATCGCAAGCCATTTCGCAACAGTTGAACGGGCACAGCCAATTGCTCGTCAGTCAACATGGCCGCCTCAGCAGAAAACGGGGTCACGCGGATCACTTGACCGACGATCCCTCCTTCGTCGATCACGGGCATACCGGGCTCGATACCTTGCCGGGATCCCTTGTTAAATACCAGACGACGACGGTAGTCGGTGGCCGGCTCATAGAGCACTTCGACCACCACAGCCGGGTGTATGGGTTTGTCTTCAATGACACCTAACAGACGCCGCAATTGTCTGTTTTCTGTGACAAGTTGTGCCGCGTTACCAATCACTTGCGACAACTCGATGCGTTGCTGCTGCAGCGCTTCACTTTCTTCTTTGAGCAATTGGGCCGCGTTTGAGTAGTCTTGCACCACCACCACCGCATCACGAGGCAGCATAACCACCCGTTGAAAGGGATAGAGGACCACACTCAAACCCTGTCTTAGCGGCTCAAGGAATCGGGTTTGAGCGTCGACCACCAGAAGCAGGCAAGCCAGTAGCGCAAGCAACACCAGCTTGACTTGCGCTGGCACGCGGCGTCTGAAGAGTTCAAGGTCGACTTTTGTCGCCATAAGGCTGCGCTAATCCCATGCGTTGGCCAAAACTGGTGCGATCAATCGTCGATAAAAATCGCACCAAGTTTTTCAAGATGCTCAAGTGCATCGCCGCAACCACGAACCACGCAAGTCAACGGATCTTCAGCTACCACGACTGGTAGGCCTGTTTCTTCTTGCAGTAATCGGTCTAGGTCGGTCAAGAGGGCACCACCGCCCGTGAGCGCAATGCCCTTGTCAGTGATGTCAGCGCCCAACTCAGGCGGCGTGTTTTCAAGGGCGATTTTGACCGCTGAGACAATCTGGTTCAACGGATCGGTTAAAGACTCCAAAATCTCGTTCGAAGAAACGGTAAAGCTGCGAGGCACGCCCTCGGCCAAGTTACGACCCTTGACTTCAATCTCACGCACCGCAGAGCCAGGAAAGGCCGAGCCAATGGTTTTTTTGATGAGTTCGGCGGTTGGCTCGCCAATCAACATGCCGTAGTTGCGACGGATGTAATTGATGATTGCTTCATCAAATTTGTCACCACCGACACGCACCGAGCCCTTGTAAACCATACCGCCCAAGGAGATCACAGCCACTTCAGTTGTGCCACCACCGATATCGACCACCATAGACCCGCTGGCATCTGACACGTTCAAACCAGCGCCGATGGCCGCTGCCATGGGTTCTTCAATCAGGTAGACGTTGCTCGCGCCCGCACCAAGTGCGGACTCGCGAATGGCGCGGCGTTCGACTTGGGTCGAACCGCAAGGCACGCACACGATGATTCGAGGACTAGGCGCCAGCATGTTGCGCGGGTGCACCATGCGGATGAATTGCTTGAGCATCTGCTCGGTCACGGTAAAGTCTGCGATCACGCCATCTTTCATGGGGCGGATCGCCTCAATGTTGCCCGGTACACGCCCCAGCATCTGTTTGGCCTCATGACCAACCGCTTGGATGATTCGACGACCGCCGCCGCCGCTTTCGTGTCGAATCGCGACAACCGAAGGCTCATCAAGCACGATGCCTTTGCCACGCACGTAAATGAGCGTGTTAGCCGTGCCGAGATCGATCGCCATGTCGCTAGAGAAGTAACTGCGCAGAAATCCGAACATGAAGGACAAACCAATAAAGTCAACAATAAACCAATGGATTTGCGACAATTTATGCGCCTGCAAACCCGTGGACAAATGATGCGCGGCCAGCACACACAAAAATGCTAAGAGAAGACCCGCAAACTTTTCGGTTATCTCACTTTAAGCCTAGCCTGAAATGATAACTTATAATCACGGCTTCTACGTATCAAACGTTCGTCTTTACTTGCAAAGCGAACATTAGGATTACCCTGACTTATGGCATTGACTGAGACCGACGTCGCGTTTGTTGCCAAACTGGCTCGACTACACATCACGCCCGAGCAACAACCCGCGCTCAAACATGAACTCAATCAGGTCATGGGCCTGATTGAACAACTGCAATCGATTGACACCACAGGCGTGGCGCCACTGGCCCACCCGCTCTCGGTTTTGCACGACATCGAACTTCGGTTACGCGAGGACGTGGGCTTGGCGACCAATACGATTGCGCAACGCAACCATTTGATGCAAAACGCGCCGGCCACTGCCGATGGGTTGTTTCTTGTCCCTCGCGTGATTGAGTAAAGCCATGGCCCTCTTCCTCGATCAATACACTGACATCTTCGCCTTGCGCAAAGCCTTAGACAACAAGCAAATCAGTGTCAAAGAGTTGACCCAAACGCTGCTTGGTGACATCAAGCAACACGCGCACTTAAATGCCTTCGTTGATGTGCAGCCTGCGCTCTCTTTGGCGCAAGCCGAAATCGCTGAACAATCCTTGGCCAGTGGTCAGGGTGGTGCTCTGACAGGCATCCCCTTGGCACACAAAGATATCTTTGTGACCGAGGGCTGGCGCACCACCGCAGGCAGCCGCATATTGTCAGACTACCGCAGCCCGTTCGATGCCACTGTGGTTCAGGCGCTTTTAAAGGCCCAAACCGTGAGCTTGGGCAAACTCAGTTGTGATGAATTTGCCATGGGCTCAGGCAACGAACACGCGGCAACGGGTCCTGTGCGCAACCCTTGGGACCCGGATGTCGTTCCAGGCGGCTCATCGGGTGGCTCAGCGGCAGCGGTTGCCGCTGGTTTGGTCTTGGGCGCCACGGGCACTGACACTGGCGGCTCGGTTCGCCAACCAGCCGCTTTGTCTGGCATCTGCGGCATCAAACCGACCTATGGCGTGGCATCTCGCTTTGGCATGATTGCCTACGCCTCAAGTTTGGACCAAGCTGGTGTGATGGCTCGAAGTGCCGCCGACTTGGCGCTTTTGCTCGATGCCATCAGCGGCTTTGATCCCAGAGACGCCACCAGCATCGAGACCTGCCGCGGAGTGGCCAACGCCCCCGGACGGATCTTGTCGGATTACGCTAACTTTAACGCCACAAAAAACACCCCGCCGCTCGCGGGTTTGCGCATTGGCGTACCCACTGAATACTTTGGCGATGGTCTGAACAATGACGTGGCTCAAGCCGTTGAACAAGCACTTGTCGTCTTAGAGTCCCTTGGCGCCAAGCGGGTGTCGATCTCGCTACCCAACACTGCCCTGTCAATTCCAGCCTATTACGTGATTGCACCCGCCGAAGCCTCGAGCAATTTGGCGCGCTATGACGCGGTCCGTTACGGCCACCGCACCGAAACCTACACTGACTTGGCTGACATGAGCGCGCGTTCACGCTCCGAGGGGTTTGGCGAAGAAGTGCGCAAGCGCATCATGATCGGGACTTACGTTCTGTCGCACGGCTATTACGATGCCTATTATCTACAGGCACAACGGGTTCGCCGCCTGATTGCCCAAGATTTTCAGCGTGCCTTTGCTGACCAATGTGATGTGATCATGGGCCCTGTCACGCCGACGGTGGCACCGGCCATTGGTAGCCTCAGCACCGATCCAACGGCTGAATGGCTTGGCGACATCTACACGCTCAGCGTGAACTTGGCGGGCCTGCCTGGCCTGTCGATTCCCTGCGGTTTCGCACCGGGTCATCGGTCACAACCCTTACCGGTTGGTTTACAGATGATCGGCAACTACTTCGATGAAGGGCGTTTGCTGGCCGTGGCGCATCAGTTCCAATTGGTGACTGACTGGCATCAACGACGTCCAGGAGCATCAACATGAGCTGGGAAGTGGTCATCGGCCTTGAGGCCCACGTTCAACTGGCAACACATAGCAAAATTTTCTCGAGCAGCTCAACCCAGTACGGGGCTGCCCCAAACACGCAGGCCAATGAAGTCGACATGGCTTTACCTGGCAGCTTACCGGTGTTAAATCGCCAAGCCGTCGAGTACGCCATTCGCTTTGGCTTGGCCATTGGTGCGACGGTTTCGCCGCGCTCTATTTTTGCGCGTAAGAATTATTTCTACCCTGACCTGCCCAAGAACTACCAAATCAGCCAGTATGAAATACCCGTGGTACTTGGCGGAAAATTACAATGTTTTGTCGATGGCGAACCACTCACCTTCAACTTAACCCGTGCGCACCTCGAAGAAGATGCTGGCAAATCCATCCATGAGAACTTTGCAACACCGGACGGTCGCCCTTGCTCAGGCATTGATCTGAATCGTTCAGGCACGCCTTTGCTTGAAATCGTCTCTGAGCCTGAAATGCGCTCAGCTGCGCAAGCCGTGGCATACGCCCGTGCACTGCATGCATTGGTGGTGTGGCTTGGTATTTGCGACGGCAACATGCAAGAAGGTTCGTTTCGTATTGATGCCAACGTGTCGGTGCGTCCGAAAGGTCAAGAGGCATTTGGCACCCGTACAGAAACCAAGAACGTCAACTCGTTCCGCTTTTTAGAGCGCGCTATCTCGTATGAAATCCGTCGCCAGATCGAACTGATCGAAGACGGTGGCAAAGTGGTGCAAGAGACCCGACTCTACGATGCCGACCGCGACGAAACGCGCAGCATGCGTAGCAAAGAAGACGCCCACGACTATCGCTATTTCCCCGACCCTGACTTGCCACCACTGATCATCACCTCAGCGTGGATGGCACAGGTGCAAGCCGGTATGCCTGAGTTGCCTGAAGAGATGCGTCGCCGTTTCGTGAAGACCTTGGGCTTGTCTAGTGAGGACGTGGCGCAGCTCTGTAACGATCGACAAACCGCCCAGTATTTTGAGGCGGTGGCGAGCGCCCTACCTGCGGGACAGGCCAAGCTGGCGGCCAACTGGGTAATGGGTGAGGTTGCCGCGGCACTGAACCGAGAAGAAAACGACATCGATGCCTGCCCCCTCTCAGCGGCTGCTTTGGCCAAACTTTTGCTCAGAATCTCAGACGGTACGATTTCTAACAAAATCGCACGCGATGTCTTTGCTGACATGTGGGCCAACAATACGTTGGACGCCGATGCCATTATCGACGCCAGGGGCTTAAAACAAATCAGCGACAGCGACGCCATTGGGGCGATGGTTGACGAAGTCATTGCCAGTCAACCTGCGATTGTCCAAGAATACCGTGCAGGCAAACAAAAGGCCTTTAATTCTTTGGTTGGTCAAGTGATGAAACTGGCCAAAGGCAAAGCCAACCCAGGCCAAGTCAACGACCTTTTAAAGCAGCGCCTTGACAGCTAGTCACGGGCCAAGAGGGTGATGAGCGCCGGGATGGTCGCCTGACTGTCTCGAGCTAGCCCTGTTTCATAGGTTTCTTTCACAGCTTGCGCCATGGTGCCTTGGGCTTGGGCCTGCTCAACCATGGTGCGGTAATAGGTCATGTCTTTGACTGCATTGGCCAAAGTAAACCGAAACCCTGAGTCGTCTTGGTTTTCCAAGTACGGGCGCAGGCGATTTAACACCACACTATCACCGCCGCCTTTGGCAAGAATCTCAACAAACACCTCATTTGAGACACCCATGCGAGCCGCACAGGCTGCCGCCTCGGCCAAGACCGCAGCGAATCCCATTGACACGAAATTATGCAACAACTTCATCTGATGGCCAGCCCCAATAGGGCCAGCATAGGTGATGTTTTCAGCAAAGCATCGCAACAAGGGCTCATGCGCCTCGAACAACGGTCGGTCACCACCCACAATCAGGTTCAAGCGGCCTTGGGCGGCCTCCTTGGGCGTGCGCGTCATGGGCGAGTCGAGAAACTGTGCACCTTGGGCAATAACCGCTTGTGAGACTTTGGCCGTTGAAGAAGGCAAAGCCGTTGAGCAATCGATCAGGACGTGTTTCGAGGTGAGCGCCGCAAGCAGGCCATCGCCATAGAGCACCGATTCCACTTCAGGTGAACCCGTGACACAGAGAATAATGACATCAGTATTTTGCGCGAGCGTGGCCAAATCATTCACTGCTTGGGCGCCTAAGGCCAGCAAATCACCCACGGGCTGGTTGCCAGGGTGATTGAGAAAGGTCAACTGGCGGCCGTGCTTTAAGAGGTTTTGAGCGATACCCTGGCCCATCATGCCCACACCCACAAGACCAACAGACGGCTGATGGGTTGGCGCTGCTGCCAAGCTTGTTAATTGCGTTGCTGTTTGGGTCATGGCCAATCCTGAGTCATTGCTTTTAAAGCAATGAGTTTACGCCCACGATAGCAGCCCTGTCGCCCCCAAAAACGCGCCAATCGCCAATAACCAAAACATATGGATCTTGCCCCAAAGCACCAAACCGGTGGTCACTGCGGTCACCAGCCAAAAGGGCCAATCACCAAGCGAGGAGGTGCCAGTGGTGGCCAACGTCCAACCCGAAGCAATCAACAGCGCCACCACGATCGGGCTCATGCCTTGCTTGAAGGCGCGCACACCCGCTTTGTGGCCGTTTTTATGAATCCACCGCGCGGTAGAAAACACCATCAATGATGAGGGCAACAGCATCGCGATCATGAGCGCTGCCGCCCCAAAAAAAGCCCAACCATAGCTGCCATTGTTTAAACCCACGTTCCAGCCCAAAAGCGCCACAAACAAGACATTGGGACCCGGGGCGGCCTGCGCAATCACGACTGAGGCGCTCATTTGATCGTCGGTTAGCCAGCCATGGGTGTCGACCAATAGGCGGCGCATTTCAGGCAGCAGCACCAAAGGCCCACCCATGGCCACGGCCGAGAGCAACAGAAAGTTTTGTATGAGGGTGAGCCAATCGTCCCATGACATGGCAATCGAAAGTGTGCCCATCAAGCGCTCCGATCTCGGGCTCGAATGCACCAATACGCGTAGCCACACGCCACGATACCGAGCATCAACAGCACATACATCACGCGCCACTGTAAGAGCGCTACCAGCACAAAGCTGGCCAAAGCCAGCACCGCACAAACGGTGACACCCATCACATTTGATCGCAATGCCGTTAACAGACGCAGACCGGTGGCAATGATGAGGCCAGCGGCCACCGATCCCATGCCTTTCAAAGCATCGACCACCTGCGGCTGGTCATTGAACTGGGCATAGAGCACAGCCAATACCAACACCACGCCCGTTGGCACCAGAAACATGCCAGTGACAGAAACAATGGCGCCAATCACCCCAAAATGCCGGGCACCGATGACGATACTCATGTTGATGGCCGGTGGCCCGGGCATGGTTCGAGCGACTGCCCAGTCTTCAAGAAACTCTTCGCGGGTCATCCATTTTTTTTGAACGACCAAACCCCGTTCAATGAAGGCCACAATGCCACCGAAGCCTTGTAGCGCCAACAAACTAAAAAAGACAAATAACTCTCGCAGCGACTCGGGCTTGGCGCGATCGGCGTTTGACTCAACGCGATCCTGTGGTGGATTCATGAGAAAAAATTGAGTATTGGCAACAATGGCCTATTTAGCCACAACGGCGAGGTCTTGTCAGCACGCCTGCGGGGCTGTTTCGATCCGAATTTTAGAGGCCTATGCTGAAGCAATGACACCACACGCAACCTGACTCGCCCTCGCCTTTGCCCCAAGCCTTACGCTGTTGAGCATTGGATCCCCCGCTCAAGCAAGCAGCAACGGCTCGGTCACGCAATGGATCGGCGCCCGATGGGATCGAGCTGTTACATCCGTCAAGACACGTGGCGTGACGGTGACGTCGAATTGAACGTGCCTGTCTGGACGCATCACATGCGTTATAACGACGACCAAGACTTGATTGACGACTTTAACGAATTCCCTGCGGGTATTGGCTTAGGCAAAGGGCGTTATAACGCCAGCGGCAGCTGGGAAGGTATGTATGCCATGGGGTTTTTAGACGCCCACAGCAAACCCTCATTGATGGCTGGCTGCGCCTGGGTGCCCACCTGGCAGTCGAGTCGCAACGACGGTAATGTCCTTTTTGTATGGGGCAAATGGACATTGAACTGAGTGCATCACTTTTTCTGAAACGACTGGTTGGGCTGCAATCTGATCAATTGTCCATCAGCACGGTCGGTCAGTATGTATATCAAACCGTCGGGCCCTTGACGCACATCCCTCACGCGTTGACCCAAGTCAGGCAACACGACAGATCGGGTGCTGACTTGATCACCATCCATCGTTAGCCGCACCAAATGCTGGAACTTTAACGATCCCACCAGAAAATTACCCTGCCAAGCCGGGCCATATCGATTGCTGGAGATTTGAGCCATGCCTGAGGGTGCGATCGATGGCGTCCAATGAATAACGGGTTGGGCCATGCCAGGCGCCTCTGTGATGCCGGCACCGATCTTACTGCCACCATAATTGACACCGTATGTGATCACCGGCCAACCGTAATTCACACCCGGTTCAATCAAGTTCAGTTCGTCGCCGCCTTGCGGGCCATGCTCGTGCATCCAAAGCTTGCCGTCAGCGGCAATCACCGCACCCTGAATGTTGCGATGACCGTAACTCCAGATCTCTGGCGCAACACCCGCCTGCCCCACGAATGGATTATCCGCCGGCACAGTACCGTCAGGATTTAAACGAACCACCTTGCCAATGTGCTGGTCAAGACCTTGCGCTTGTTGCATCAAATGAAACCGGTCACCCATGCCCAATAACAACGTGCCATCAGCTTGCTGCACCAACCGACACCCAAAATGAAAACCCCCAGCATAGGTAGGCGTTTGCCTAAAAATCACCCGCACATCATCCAAAGAGCGACTGTCTGATGACAACACCGCTGTGGCCAAAGCTGTTGAGTTGTTAGCCTGATTGTTGTTCTCGCCTTCAGGGGCCGTGTAGCAAAAGTACAAGCGCCGATTATTCTTAAAATCGCGATCAGTGATGATATCGAGCAATCCACCTTGTCGCCCGGCTTGAATTGGCGGCAAGCCCAAGATGGGGTCACTCACCTCCCCATCGGTTGAGACCAGTCGCAAATGTCCCGCGCGCTCGGTGATGAGCATTTGATTTTGATCGATAAAGGTTAAAGCCCAAGGGTTTTGCAAGCCACTGGCAACCACTTCTGGTGTCATTGAAGTGGCAGACGCCGTGAGCGAAAGTCCTAGGCAAGCCAAGCCGTTTAGCCATCGCATCGTTTTCATTAGCAAACAACCTCCTTATCAATAAATACCAACTGCTTGACACGACTTCGCATTTTCCCGCGCATTTTCTGGGTGACGATACCCGCTGCACCGATTCACCGGGCTTTGACAAGCAAGCCACCTTCAGGGAAGATGAATCACAATTTGACGACACCTCACTATCACTGGCCATTACAACCAAACCGAAACCATGCCCATATCCAAATTCTTATGTCCGACAACCATCCATTTTGGATCGGGTGTTAGTCAACAGCTACCAGCCATTCTAAGCACTCTTGGCGCCAAGAGGCTTTTCCTGGTGGTTGATTCAGCGCTGTTGAGCACCCCGTTTTATGAGTCGGTCAAAGGGTCCCTTGATAACAGCCTCATCGATATTGTCTTATTTAGTGAAATCGAACCAGACCCGAGTTCGAACACCGTTCAAAAAGCCTTTGAACACGCACAACAGCATCAGGCTGACAGTGTGTTGGCGATCGGTGGCGGCAGCGCCATAGACGTGGCAAAAGCTGTTGCCATCCTTATGGTGCACGGTGGAAAAATTCACGAATACGAAGGTTCCGAGAAATTCGACCAACCCGGATTACCACTGATCGCCATTCCAACAACAGCAGGCACCGGCTCTGAGGTCTCAGGATCTTGCGTCATCACGGATAGTGAAACAAATCGCAAAATGTCGATCCGACATGCTCGACTCAATCCTGCGCGCTTCGCCCTACTAGACCCCGATGCGCTGGTCACTTTGCCCGCCTCGGTGGCGGCGCACGCCGGGCTTGACGCTTTTGTACACGCGCTCGAATCATTTACTTCTTTGAAAGCCACCCCCATCACCGACGCTTTAAACATAAAAGCGATCGCCCTAATCAGTCATGATTTACGAGCCTTTGTTAAAGATCGAAGTAACCACCAAGCCGCACTCAACATGTTGCTCGGTTCGGCCATGGCCGGGATGTCATTTGGTCAAACCGGTTTGGGCAATGTGCACTGTATGGCCCGCTTTGTCGGCGCCAAATACCATGTGTCACACGGCCTTTCAAATGCATTGTGTTTGACAGCAGTCGCAGACCACAACCGCGTAGCCGACCCCACTAAGTACGCTCAGATCGCTCAAGCGATGGGTGTTTCAAGTCAGCAACTAAACGAGCAGGCCATGGCGCAACTGGCCGTTCAGGCGATTGCTGCCTTGTGTCGGGACGTTGGCATTCCAGACGGGCTGCGCCACGTAGGCGCCAAACCAGAGGACTTTGACACCATGGCTGCTGATTGCGTATCCGCGAACTACACCCAATGGAATCCAAGGCCAACAGATCATGCCGCGTTTGTGGCCCTGTTTGAAGCGGCTTATTGACGTCGTACCATTTTCGGGTAAGGGCCATCAAACAATTCGTACTCTTTTAAAATCTGCTCTCTTACCGCACGGCGACTGACTTTACCTTGAGGATTTCGAGGTAAGGCCTCAACGGCTAGAGAGAGTCTTGGGTGTTTGTGGCGAGACAGTGGTTTCATCCGTTCTTGAACCACCGACTCCCAGCCATCAAAGGCCAATTCAGCCACTGCCACAATGATTTCACCCCAATAGTCAGACGGCACAGCAGTCACGCACACTTGAGTTGAAGCGCCCAGTGTAGACAGCAAGGCCTCAATTTCGTCTGGGTTAACCTTAAAACCACCTGTCTTGATGACATCGGCCAATCGTCCGGTTAACACCAACCGACCCGCCGCATCGATATGGCCGAGATCACCTGTTTGATGCCAACCATCAGGTTCATGACGGACAAAGCCATCAGGTGTGATCATGCCACACGACATGTGCGGCGCCCTGAGCCAGACCTCACCATCACTTTCGTCACTGTTGTCTTGATGACTCGCTTCAATCCGAAGTTCAACGCCCGGTGCCGGGTGGCCCACGCACGCACCCGCGGGTATGTTCGGCACCGAAAAGTAGTCTTGCGTGTCCGCCATTGACAATACCGTGATTGGATTGACACACTCTGACTTACCGTAAGTTACTCGGACAACTGGACCAAACATCGCACAAGCGCGTTCGTATAGCAGCGCCGTCAATGGTTGCGTGCCTGTAAAAATACATTCCACCTGCTTAAAAGTCTGCCCCTCAAAGGCACTTGTGATTTTGGCTAAAACAGTGGGTGGTGCAAAAATGGCTCTCAAGCGGGGATCTTGTAGCTGCTCACGTATTTTTTCAATGACAACACCATCGAGCAAAACAGCATGCCCGCCCAGATCACACCAAGCGTATGCCAGCAACGAAGAGCCGTGCACAAAAGGGGTCATCAAAAGGATTTTGTCACCAACCATTGGAACAAATGGCAAAGATGCTTTGAGCATCTGCTCTCCTAGCCAACGGTCCATGTGCCGATACAAAACGCCCTTGGGCTTACCCGTCGTACCAGAGGTGAAGAGAATTCGGCCAACATGCGTTGCCTGAACCCCGGCAAACACCCCTTTTTTGACTGGGATAGCTGCCACAGCTGGGGCGTTCGCATCCAAACAGACGGCGTTAAGACCCAAACCACCAAGCGCTGCTTGACGCGCCTGCAGCGTTAGCACGTGCGAGACCTTTGCCAGCTTGGCGCACCAATCAATTTCTTCTTCAGTGCTGTACCAACTGATCGGCACTTCGCCAGCACCCGTTATGCGAATCGCATAAGACGCGACCACAGCGCCAACACTGTTGGGCAAAAGCGTGGCAATGGGCAAGCCCGCTTGGGCATCGATTTGAGTGGACAGCAGCATCGCCAACTGGTGGGCTCGATCACACAATTGGCGGTAAGTCAGGCAACATCGCTCACCATCAGATACCGCGATGGCACACTCAAAACGGTCCGCCAATGTGTGTAAGCTGGCAGACCAATCAATAGTGACTGGCTTATCGATGACGGGCCTCTTTGATTAAAAGATAGTGGTGCGATTAAGTTGCCACGTCTTTAACGCTCGAAAATCGATTTCAGACTACTCATGGATTTCAATTGCGACACTCGGCTGTATAACGTTTGCGCCGTAAACGGCAATTCGACACCGAGGGCTTTTGCAGACTCGAGACAGTCTATAAACTTTGCACGCATGCCTGCTTCGTCTAATGGTTTACCTGCGTTACCGAGCGGGAATCGAATGGGACCAGAGTCCAAAGAGCGGCCATCAGTTAAGGTCACTACCACGCGATCGGTAAAGGCTGAGGACGGTTCGAGCGGGCAAGGCTCTTCATTGATTTGCACGCTAACCTTTTCAAATAAAGCTTGGACTGCTGGCTGCAGCACAAATTCATCGGTCAGCTGACGCAAACCCACATCGCGTTTCACCACCGCACTGGCCATGGCAAACTCGATACTAAACTTTGCTTCGAGTCCCGTCTGCGGCCGGTGATTACGCAACATCGACGCCTGCGCTGGGCCTATCGTGCACGTAATGTGCGCAATATCCGATGGTGTGAGATTGTGTGCAACCACCAAGTCAAGCACGCCATCAACGGCGCGATGGCATGAATAACAGATGGGGTAGCGTTTGATTGAGAGGCCTGTTTCTAAAATACGGGGGGTTTGACCCAATCGGTCAGCAGCTGATAGCCGGTCGGCATCCTGTTTGACTGATAAAGCGTTCAAATAGCCCGCAGGATGCTCAAAGGCATCCGGTGATGCCGTGATGCCGATCTTGGCCAATCGGACCGCTTCAATCCCGTTTGCTGCCGCTCGCCCCGCATGCACGGGCTTGGTCATGCTACCAAAATTGGCTACCAATCCGCTGGCCATGCTCGCAGCGATTGCCAGTGCATTGGACGCTTGCTCTTCATTGAGCTCATGCAAAACTGACACTGCAGCGGCGACAGCGACCGTACCCAACACACCGGTGGGGTGCCAGCCTTTCAGGTGGTATTTTCCAGGCTCACGATAAACCAGTTCAGACCAAACCTCGTAACCCACCACGTAGGCTTGCAGCGCCTGCTCGCCGCTGGCATTCAAGCAATGCCCTTCTGCCAATATCGCGGGTACCAAGACAGCGCTTGGGTGCCCTGACATGGCGACATCATCGTAGTCCAGGGCATGACCGGCCGTGGCATTGATGCAGGCGGCAATCGGCGAAGGCTTAAACACATTGGCAAAGCCCAAGGGTGCCTCTTGCGGCGTTTGATATTTCTCGTAATGCGCCATCAGCAATTGAACAACAGGCTCCTTTGAACCCGCCATCATGGTGCCAATCGTGTCAATGAATCCAAGGTTAGCAACAGCCAATGCTTGTGCTTGCGCTGAACCAAAGGTCGGCTTGGCAACGTATTGGGCCAGCGATCTTGTTAAGTGATGAGTCGTGGTCATGGTCTTTTCCGTTAGTGACTTAAAACGAGCGGGGCATACCCAATATGTGCTCACCGATGTAAGACAACACAAGGTTGGTGGAAATAGGTGCAATTTGAAACAGACGGGTCTCACGCCATTTGCGCTCGACATCGTACTCACGCGCATAGCCAAAGCCACCGTGATTTTGCAAGCAAGCCTCAGCCGCGTGCCAGGCCGCATCAGAGGCCAATAACTTGCCCATGTTGGCGTCATCACCGCACGGCAGTCCTTGATCAAACATCGCCGCTGCCCGTCTCAACACAAGGTCTGCCGCCTGCGCTTCGGCATAGGCCCGTGCCACAGGAAATTGTACGGCTTGGTTTTGTCCAATCGGTCGGTCAAAAACACGCCGCTCAGAAACATACGCGACTGATTTTTGTGTAAACCACCGGGCATCACCAATGGCCTCTGCGGACACCAAAATACGTTCTGCGTTCATCCCATCGAGGATGTAGCGAAACCCCTTGCCCTCTTCACCAATTAAACTGTCGGCGGGAATGCGTAAATTGTCAAAAAACACCTCAGTCGTGTTGTGATTGATCATGGCCTTGATGGGTTTAATCTCCAACCCTTTGTTGCGCGCTTGACGAATATCAATCAAAAAAACAGATAACCCTTCGCTTTTTTTCTTGACCGCCTCTAGCGGCGTGGTTCGCGCCAACAGCAGCATCAAATCAGAATGCAAAGCCCGCGAAGTCCACACTTTTTGACCATTGATCACATACTCATCGCCATCGCGCACCGCACGCGTTTTGAGTTTGGTGGTGTCTGTCCCAGAAGTGGGCTCAGTCACACCAAACGCCTGCAGACGCAAACGACCAGCAGCGATCTCAGGCAGGTACTTTAATTTTTGGGCGTCACTGCCATGGCGCAACACCGTGCCCATGGTGTACATCTGTGCGTGGCATGCGCCAGCGTTACAACCAGAGGCGTGAATCTCTTCTAAGATCACCATCGCTGCCCGCAAAGGCATCCCACTGCCGCCATAAGCCTCGGGGATCAAGGCGCCCAAGAAACCGGCATCTGTCAGTGCTTTGACGAACTCAGTGGGGTACGCTTCTGATTCTTCGAGGTCGCGCCAATAGCGCCCAGGAAAGTCAGCACAAACACGACGAACGCTTTCCCGAATGTCAGGAAAGTCCTCCCCGCAGGCGATACTCAAATCATTGATAGTGGTCATGATTGTCTCTTTAAGTGACTCAACACTGTCCTAGGCTGCTCGGCGTTGCGCTGCCGTCTGGTAGTTGTGCGGCAATCCCGCCCGTGCAATGGCACCTTGCAGGCTGACGTCGGGCAAGGCTTGCGCAATGATCTCGCGCACTTGCACCAACTGACCGAGGTCCACGCCCGTCTCGTAACCCATTGAATCGAGCATAAAGCAAAGGTCTTCCATCACAATGTTGCCACTTGCACCAGGCGCAAAGGGGCAACCACCGAGGCCTGCCAATGACGCATCAAAACGTGTGATGCCACAATCCAAGGCTGCACTGACGTTTGCCAAGCCGGTGCCGCGGGTGTCATGGAAATGAGCCGCCACGGGTGTGTCGCCAACTTCTTTAAGCACCGCTTCGAAGACCTCTCGAACCTGGATAGGATCAGCATAGCCAACCGTGTCGGCCACGACCAATTCGTCTGCGCCTGCCTCTACCAACTGAACGGCACGCTTAAGCACGGCTGAGACCGCAACGCGGCCCTCATAGGAGCACCCCAAAGCCGTTGACAAACCGCCCGTGATGATGGGTCTCTTGCCTTCAGGCTGCGCCTTAATTAGCGCCACGATGCTTTTAAAGTCAGCCACTGACTCATCGGGTTCGCGACGTACGTTTTTAAGATTGTGCGTGTGGCTCACTGACATCACAAAATTAAGTTTTTGCACGCCCAACTCAATGCCACGCTGAGCGCCCTTCAAATTGGGAATGAGCGCGGCCACCAATAAATTGGGGATGCGCAGTGACTCAGTGGTAACTTCAGCGGCGTCGGCGAACTGAGCGATGAGCTTAGGGGGCACATAGGAGGTCACCTCGATTTCTCCGATGCCGGCGGCCGCTTCGGCAGCAATCCAAGCGAGCTTTCTGTCAGTCGGCATAAACGTGGGGTGAATTTGCAAACCGTCTCGTAGGCCCACTTCGCGCAAAATGATTTTTTGTTTCACCGCAAACTCCTTGCTTAATATGGTTCGATACCGATTTTCTATTTGGGTGACCCGCTCTATTTGCCCTTGAAACTGGGCTTACGCTTTTCGTTAAAGGCCAACACACCCTCCATCCGATCTTCGGTATCTATCAAATGGTTATATGCCTCAACCTCAAATCGTAATGCCGTGCGCAGTTCCATTTGACCGCCATATCGAATGGACTTTTTGACTTGGCGAACTGATAGGGGTGCATTGCCAGCAATGATTTCGGCTGTCGCTAGTGCACGAGGCAAAACATTGGACGGTTCGCAAACCTCATTGACCAGGCCCCAACCCAATGCTTTTTCTGCATCGAACGCACGCCCAGTCATGATGATCTCCTTGGCACGACGCTCACCAATGGCACGGGGCAAGTTTTGCGTGCCTCCGGCACCGGGCATGATGCCTAAGGTCACTTCAGTCAAAGCGAATCGCGCAGACTGACTGGCGTAGATAAAGTCACACGACAAGGCAAGCTCCAAGCCACCGGCATAGGCATGGCCGTTAACAGCGGCGATGATAGGCACTGGCAGATCAACCAACGTCCAAAACATTCGTTCAAAGAGTTCATGTTGCAAAGTCCACTGTCGCTTGGTCATGCCATTGCGCTCTTTTAGGTCACCGCCCCCACAAAAAATCTTCTCGCCAGCACCCGTTAATACGACGCAACGGACGTCGCCAGCATCTTCAGTGAGTCGGTTCCACACATCTAATAAATCGTGACCGACTTGCGTGTTGATCGCATTTCCGACGTGGGGACGATTTAGAGTCACCTGCAAGACGTGGGTGCCGACCCGATCGAGGGTCACGGTTTCGTAGGTGGGAAAGGCGTTCATTTACTGATTGCTCCTTTGTAAAAGACTGTTGTGCTCGCCTAGTTTGGGCGGTGCGCTTCTAGGCGCGGGGCGCTGTCCGTCCAAACTTAACGGTAATCCAATAAATCGCATTGATGTTCCAGGTACATCCTGTACCAGACCCATGGCCGCAGTTTGGGGATGCGCGAGCATCTGCGCTAAATTATTAACCGGTGAGCACGGAATCCCGTGTGTTTCAAGCGTTTCGACCCAGTGGTCCGTGCTGTGCTGTGCGATCAACGGTTCAATGAGCCCATAAAGAACCGTTTGGTGTTGTACCCGGTTAGGATTATCAACAAACCTAGGGTCTTTTGCCCATTCGGGGCGGTTTAGAACCACTGTCAGTTTGCGAAATAGTTTGTCACTACCGGCTGCGATAACAACTTCGCCATCGCTCGTCACATAGCCTTTGTACGGCACGATACCTGACGCACCAGAGCCCTGACGGGAGGCCAATTCGCCGCTAGCCAAATACTGCGATGCCATCAAGGACACCCAACAGGAAGCCGTTTCAAACAATGAAACATCGACCACTCGACCCTTACCAGTGTGTTGACGCTCTAATAGAGCACCAAGGCTGCCAATCACAGCCCACATGCCTGTGCCCATATCAACGAGAGAGGCACCAACGCGGACCGCTGGGCGACCAGGCTCACCTGTGGTGCTCATGATGCCACTGAAGGCTTGCATCAAGGGGTCGTATCCTGGTTTGTCTTTTAATGGGCCTTGTCGACCAAAAGCGCCCAAGTTGCAATAGATCAGTGACGGTTTCAGTGCCAACAGTGTGTCGGCATCAATACCCAGCTTTTGAACCTGACCTGGTCTTAAATTCTGAATGACGATATCAGCCTCAGACAGAATCAATGCTTTAAGACGCTCGAGCTGCTCGGCATCCCTTAAGTCGCACACGACTGACAGTTTGTTTCTGTTCAGGGCTTGAAAATAGGCTGATGCCCCTTCCCAAAACGGTGGCCCCCAACCTCGGGCATCATCGCCTTCGGGTTTTTCTACTTTTATGAGACGAGCGCCAAGCTCACTGAAAATTTGCCCCGCAAAAGGGGCCGCCACGCTATTGCTGATCTCGATCACCGTTAGACCTGCGAACGGACTCGCGCTTAACGTATGATCAGGTTTCTGACTTTTAGAATTATCCATAAACCAGTTTATGTTCCTAAAATTAAGGTGCGATATTATTGTACGGACAAAGACGAGACAGCAGCATATTGTAGGGACAATGAGGACCGCAACAAGCTCGCTGTTATCCGTAATAGCCCTTATTAACTTTAGTCACTCCATCACGTTAAAACTCAAAAAATGACATTGGCAAAATACCAAAACGAGTCACTGGGACCACGTTACCTTTGGTTACATGACTGCCTGCTAGCCGATATCCGCGAGGGTAAATACCGCGTGGGCAGTCATTTCCCCACCGAAGAGAAAATTGCCCTCCAATATCAAGTCAGCCGACACACCGTCAGAGAGGCGACTCGACGGCTTGTTGAAAATGGACTCATTCGTCGTCGTCGCAGCACCGGCACAGTCGTCACTGCCAAAGAACCTAGCGTCGAAAAGCCCTACGTTGCCGCCCTTGGATCGATGAAGGAGTTGATGGATTACACCCACAACACGCGCTTGATCGTGTTCGATAAAGAAAACATCATCCTCAAAAAGACACAAGCCGAATCGCTAGGCGTTGAACCTCAGTCAAGCTGGCTTATGCTGCATGCCTATCGGCACCAGTTACAGCGCAAGGAACCCATCTCGTACAGCCAGGTCTACCTTCGCCCAGCCTATGCTGACATTGCGAAGAAATTAAAGGGCAATCACGCCAGCATTTTTAACCTCCATGCTGATTTGTTTGGCATCCCTGTTGATACTGTTATTCAACGCATTGAGGCGGCCACGATTCCCGCGGCGGCCGCTCTTGAGCTCGGTTTTTCAGCCAAAGCGCCCACCCTGAAAATGACGCGCATCTACCTTGACGCGGCAAAAAACGTCATGAGTGCATCACAGAACTTTTATAGTCCTGACCGTTTTGAACTAGAGACACGCTGGCACCGGACCCATCCCGATGAGCCCTAATAAAACGAGAGGGGATGGCTCTGAATGTCTTTTTGGGGTTGATCTTGGTGGCACCAAAACCGAAATCGCGGTGCTTGATCCTCAGGGTCAGTTTCTGCATCGCGCACGCCTGCCGACGCCGGCGAGCGACTACCTTGCGATCCTGCACAACATTGCCCAGCTGCTTAGTCACGCTCAGGGTCAGACACGCATCCGCGCTCAAGCGCTTGGTATCGGTGCACCTGGCGCGCCAATAGCAGAAACAGGTCAGCTCAAAAACGCCAACACCACTTGCCTCATTGGTAAGCCGCTCGCCATCGATTTACAACGCTTGCTTGAAATCCCTGTTTTTTTAGAAAACGACGCCAACTGTTTCACGTTGTCTGAGGCCACCGATGGGGCAGCTAGCCAAGACCGTACCGTGTTTGGCGTGATTTTGGGCACAGGGGTGGGCGGTGGTTGGTTTATCAATTGGCACCTACACACGGGGCGCCAACACATTGCTGGCGAATGGGGACACAACCCCTTGCCTACTTTTGCAACTTTGGCGACAACTGTCCATCTGCCTAGTCGGGCCTGCTACTGTGGTCAGCGCGACTGCATTGAAACCTACCTATCGGGCCCAGGTTTAAGCCAAACCTACACTGATATTGGCCCCAAACAAGCCAGCGCTGAAACCATCGCCAATCAATACCTGCAAGGTGAGCCTCAAGCGCAACAAGCGATGGCCGTCTACGTGACGCAACTTGGTGCGGCGCTCGCCACCGTCATCAACGTCATGGATCCGGACTGTATTGTGTTGGGTGGGGGGTTAAGTCAGATGCCCTGGCTTTACGAACAACTGCCACGAGAACTTGAGCGCTTCGTGTTCAGTCGTTCGGTTCAAACCAAGATTTTGCGAGCTAAGCATGGTGACTCAAGCGGTGTTCGTGGCGCCGCTTGGTTGTCACAAAAAGCGTTTAGCTGAGGTCACTGACCAATGAGGCCAAAGTGGCGTCAGGCAAAGTATCAACGTGCATTGGGTACTCTTTGTGATCACAACCAACCATCAGTTGCGCACCACTCTTCAGTGATTTCTTCATTTCAGCGTTCAGCTCAAAGCGTAAGAAGTGCACAGCCGCCGTTTTAACAGCGGTTGAACGCTCCAAGTCTTCGTCGGCAATGGCATAGACGCGAGCTTGACCTTCCACTTGAACAAAGATCCGATGCTCGACGCCAACCAACTTACCCAACGCGATCTTGCGGTCTGCTTCGTTGATGTATTCGATTTGCATCGTGGCTTTGAAATTCGAGCCATCAGGCACCAAGGGATCGTAAGCTTCGATCTCTTCCATAATGCCTTCTTCTTCGAACACCTTTTCAACACGCAACATTTCTTGAATCTGATAGCGCATCAGTAATTCGTTCTCAAAAATGAGCACGATGTGCTCACCCAAGTGAACCGACCGTGTCCGACGCTCCGACATGGCTTGCCGGCGCATTTCTGGACGGGCCTTGTGGTAAGCCTCTAACGACATGAGGCTTTCGCGCGTAATCTTGCCCATAAAAATACCTCCTTGTGTCTCGTTAATCGTTTCAGTCAGCCACAGCCCTTACAGGCCGTAGGCTTTGACAATCAATGTCAGTGGGTGAGCCATTTCGGCTTCTTTTAAGCCGTTCTCACGCATGCCCTGAGCAATGTGGTGACCCGCTAGCTGGCAGTCTGAACTGATGTAATTGGGCTCATTATTGGCCATGGCTTTGAACACCGGCTTGCCGATTTTCATGGCCATGTTGTGATATTCCTTCTTCACACCCCAAGTGCCAGAGTGACCCGAACAGCGTTCGACCACGTTGACCTCAGTGCCTGGCACCAAGCTCAAGATCTCAGCGGTTTTCTTACCAACGTTTTGTACCCTTGAGTGGCAAGGCACGTGATAGCTCACATGACCCAACTCATTTTTAAAGTCAGTCTTAAGCAGGCCCTCTTTGTTACGGGCAATGAAGTACTCAAACGGATCCCACATCGCCGTTTTAACGGCCTGCGAGTCTTCGCAATCGGGGAACATCAAGGGCAATTCTTGCTTAAACATCAAAGTGCAAGAAGGGATTGGTGTCACGATGGCATAGCCTTCGCGGGCAAGTTTGGCCAACTTAGGCATGTTCTTTTCTTTGTTGGCAGCCACGGCGTCTAAATCGCCGAGTTCTAACTTAGGCATACCACAGCAGGCCTCTTTCTCAACCATCACGTAAGGAATTTCGTTGTGATTGAGAATGGCCAGCAAGTCCTGACCAATGCCAGGCTCGTTGTAGTTGATATAACAGGTCGAAAAGATAGCGACTTTGCCTTGCGTACGGTCACCGTTGCGCACAGGCCAAGCAGCCGACTTCTCTGCGATTTGTGGGAAGGTCTTCTTCGCGTACTCAGGGATCCAAGCGTTTTTATCAACGCCCAATGTGGATTCCATGACCGAACGCATGGCCTTGGTTTTATTCAAAGCATTGACTGACTCGGTCACAATAGGGATACCAGCAAACTTACCCATGGTATCGGTCGACGACAACAGCTTGTCGCGCATCGTGGTCTCACCTTTCTTAAACTTGACGGCTTTGGCGCGCAACATCAAGTGAGGAAAGTCTAGGTCAAAGGGGTGTGGTGGCACGTAAGGGCACTTCGTCATGAAACAGACGTCACACAAAAAGCACTGGTCAACAACTTTGACGTAATCGGCCTTATCGATGCCGTGGACTTCGCCGTCTTCTGTTTCATCGAGGAGATCAAAAAGTGCTGGAAACGAACCACACAGGGAAACGCAGCGACGACAGCTGTGACAAATATCGAAAGCCCGCTCGAGTTCTGCGTTTAGCTTCGCTTCGTCGTAAAAATCAGGATTATTCCAATCCAATGGGTGTCGTGTCGGGGCTTCTAAATTGCCTTCGCGTGTGGACATGTGCCGCTTCCTTGATGGTGATCTTCAGTCGGTTGGGTGAAACAGACGCGTGTAAAGCGTAGCGTGCCCCGAACCATCGAGCGCGGGGCACGCATCCGACTGTTTCAGTCGGTTATTGCTGGGTACTTATTCGACGACTGTGTCGAGAGCTTTCTGAAAACGGTTGGCGTGTGAACGCTCGGCTTTTGCCAATGTCTCAAACCAATCAGCGATCTCATCAAAACCTTCTTCACGAGCGGTCTTGGCCATGCCAGGGTACATATCGGTGTACTCGTGCGTTTCGCCAGCCACTGCTGTCTTCAAATTGTCCGTTGTCGAACCAAATGGCATACCAGTCGCTGGATCACCTGCGGCCTCGAGGAACTCGAGGTGGCCGTGTGCGTGGCCTGTTTCGCCTTCAGCAGTCGAACGGAACAGTGATGCGACATCATTTTGACCTTCAATGTCAGCTTTGTTCGCGAAGTACAAATAGCGACGGTTAGCTTGTGACTCACCGGCGAAAGCCTCTTTCAGACAGACTTCAGTCTTGGAACCTTTGAGATGCATAAAAACCTCCTAGCAGTTAGAAGAAAATCGAACTGTCAATCGACACATCGGAGATGAATCATTGCAGCCCTATTTTCAGTTTAGGGGAGGCGGGTGTTTTATAAAAATTATTTTTTACTACGAAGTCGATAGGAAATTTCAATCGCTTGAAGAAAAAAAGAGACTTAGCCTGCATCGAAGCGGCTTTTATTTATTGATATTAAGGGTTAACCCGTTTTTGTTAAAGCAAGTTCCCAACTGTTAATCGTCAACATGCTGTCACAAAACAGTCCATTGCGAAACAAATTCAAACCAAATCAAATCCGCAACCGTAACGAGATTAATTATCATTTGTTTTTTGATAAATGACAACCCCTGCGGCTGGCTCATGAATCACGTGAGCGCGCAAGTCCGTCCCAAACACCCGCTGAATGGTGTCTTCGGTCAAGATCTCGCGGGTTGGTCCCTGAGCAGATCAATTTTTAACAAAAAAAATGTTTGCGAGTGCAAGATGGGGCGCCACACGGTGGGTTCGAATACAAACACTTTGGACGCACTTTTACACCACATATCGCGACTAACTTTATCAAACCGTTAACCAAGTCATTTGCGGTGTTTCTTTAATCCAGCATCAAGCTTTAAAATTAGGATTCACTAAGGAGGTTTGCGCCATGGGTATGCCAGTAAGAATTGATAACTTGCTTTACGAGCAAGCAAAAAATGGAGCCAAAGCGGAACACCGAACCGTGGCTGGTCAAATAGAGTACTGGGCAAGTGTTGGCCGTGCTGCTATCGATAATCCTGAGCTGCCTGTTGAGTTTGTCATTCAAGCATTGGCCTCAATGAAAGAACCTCGTAGCGATGCAACACCATTTTTACCCCGCAGCCAAGCATGACTTATGTGGCAGTCCAAACACGCAGGTTTGCGCGTCAGTATAAAAAACTGCATGACAATATTGCAGCGGATGTAGACGCCGCTGTGGGTATCGTGGCAAGCTCTCCGAAAAGTGGTGACAAGAAAAAAGGTGACTTGGCTGCTTTGTATGTTTACAAATTCCGCAGCCAGGGACAGCTTTAATTACTCGGGTACACGATTGGCGAAGAATTGAAGTTGGTCTACCTAGAAGCGGTTGGTTCGCATGAAAACTTTTATCGCGATCTGAAGTAGTCTCGTCTTAAAGTCCATGCAAATTAACGTGCTTAATCTCCAAAAAGTTGATAGTTACAGGTCTAAGCACCACACTCGATCCATCAATCACTTGGAAGATAGTCAGTTAAGCCATTAACCATCATTTTTTTTTGATAAATGACAACCCCGGCGGCTGGGTCATGAATCACGTGAGCGCGCAAGTCCGTCCCAAACACCCGCTGAATGGTGTCTTCGGTCAAGATCTCACGAGTGGGTCCATGGGCAGTCAACTCACCCGATGACAAAACAATCAAACGATCACACCACTGCGCCGCCAAGGTCAGGTCGTGTAATGCAATCACCACGCCAGTATTTTGCCTAGCCAATTGCCGGCAGCAAGCCAAGAGTGTTTGCTGGTGCAAGGGGTCTTGGCTTGCGGTTGGTTCATCAAGCAATAACCAAGCGTGCTGTTGTTGCTGCTTAATCGCCAACAGCTGAACCAATGCGCGGGCAAAGTGCACACGCTGCTGCTGCCCCATTGAGAAAGCCGCCATTGAACGAGGCAACCAAGTCGCCACACCCACCATCTCAGCGGCCTGATCGATCAACGGCGTGGCGGCCCCGGGCAGAAGGTCCCCAAAGGCGTACAAACCCAACCGCAACACTTGCTCGACCGTCAAATGAAAATCATGGGGTAATTGCTGCGCCATGACAGCCCGCGAGCGGGCAAGCGCATTCACATCAAGGCTCGAAAGTGGCTTTTTATCAAGCGCTGTCTGACCACTTAGCCCAGCCATTTGGCCCGCCAAAACCGCCAGCAAGGTCGATTTGCCAGCGCCATTGGGGCCAATCACGCCCGTGACTTGACCCCGCTCAATTGACAGACTGAGATCACGCAGCACCCTAGTGCCGCTACGGTTGACTGATACGTTCTTCAGTTCATAGGTCATGAAAAATACCAATATTGGCTTGGACCATTGGGCGGGGTGAACAACTCAACTGAGCTTTTGTAAAACGTTCTCCAACATGGACGGCTCAACGCCTCTAAATCCAACGTATGGCTCGGCGTGTAGGACCACGATTAAAAAAGTCACCCAAACACTCAAGCAGTACATGACCAATGGCACCAAGGCTGCCCGCTTGTCCTGTTTGTAAACCAGCAGCAAAGAAATTGCAGCGTTCAGCGCCAAGAACATACACAAGAGATACCGTATCCCTTCACGGTCATAAACACCCAACGAAAACCTTAAGTCACGTTCCTCACGCAAGGCATCAACCGCATTCAAGTAACGACCCATGGTCAGGGTATCGATACAATGGGTAATTACTTGATTGTCGCAGTCTCGACGCGCCTGAAACACCAGTTCAGTGAGCGCAATGCTTGCTTGTTGCGCCGTCTCACTTTGTTCTCGATTCGTGAACTGTTTCCACTCAATATCGACCACCGCTTGTAAATAGCTTTTTATGGTGCCTTGCACTTGCTGATTGAGTGCCTCTGTCGGCAACTCGATGTTCAGCACCCGTTGAATGGCTGCCCTTTCCCTCATCAAGCTGTCGGAGGCCGCTTTGTGGCTCTCATAAAACTCAGAACCCATGAAAGCCATGAAAAAAACAAAAATAATGTTTAAAAGACCGCAGAAAAATGAATCAAACCGAACCTTGTCAAAGGGATTGAAAAGCCTCGTTTTAAAAACCAACACCCAGGCCAGCACGCCAATCAGGATTGCCCACGCCAGTGTGGCCACGATTGGGCCGATCATTAAATGCGGAAACCGCTCAAACAACATAAGTCAGACCTTCAAACGATACGAAATGTTGGGTCACGATATCTGTATGTCGAGAGGAACTCAAGCGTCATTTTCATGCCTGTCAGTCAGGTCATGCCTGCAACCACAACGCAGTGAGCCCACCCGCGTGGGATAAATTTGCATCCACTGCCTTCGCCAACCCCTAAAATAAGTGAACAATAAGACCACTTCAAACAAGACAGCCCTACAAACCAACATCAAGGGAATCCAGCTCATGAGCACTCAGACCAGCCCCGCCGGCGACATCATCGTTGAAAAAGCCGGTCCTGTCACCGTGTTGAAATTGAACTATCCACAAAAGCGTAATGCCTTGTCTATGGCATTACGAGAGAAACTCGGGCAAGCGCTTAGCGATGCTTTGACCGATGACCAATGCCGCGCCATTGTCCTGACTGGGGTGGGTGAGCACTTTTGTTCGGGTGGCGACATCAGCGGCTTCGATGGGGTGAACTCGATCAATGGACGCAAACGTATGCAAAAGACCCACCACATGGTGCGTCTGATCACCAGCTCAGAGAAACCCGTGATCGCAGCCGTTGAGGGGCACGCGGCTGGTGCTGGCATGTGCGTGGCCGCCAATTGCGACATCGTGGTGGCCTCGACAGACGCCAAGTTCACCTGCTCGTTTAACAAGATTGGGCTTTTACCGGATCTCGGTGGGCTCTGGTCTATCCCACAACGCATGGGGCTGGGGCGCGCCAAACTTTTGATGATGACCGGTCGCATGATCGACGCGACCACGGCTCAAGCGCAAGGCTTGGTGGAAGAGTTGTGCGCCCCCGGTACGGCGCTCGAAACCGCGATTGCGCTGGCTCAAGAAATCGCTCAAACGGCACCACTGACCAATGGTTTGGTCAAATCCGCGCTTTCCCGTGGACCGATGAACGTGGACGAACTATTAGCGCTTGAATGTGACATGCAGGGCTTATTGTTTGGGACCGAGGATTTTCAAGAAGGACGCACCGCCTTCATGGAAAAACGCAAACCTGTTTTTAAGGGACGATAGGCCTCTCAATGACAACACCCACTGCATCAGAGACAACAGTCGGCCAAGCCAGCTCGCTTGAGCGGCGTTATGGTTTTGAAATGCCCGTTCAAGGGCCGTGGAACGAACACCTGGCTTTGTTGCTGTCGCATCGCTCAGTCCGGGGTTATCGTCCTGACGCTTTGCCCGAAGGCACCCTGACCATGCTGACGGCAGCTGCGCAGTCAGCGGCGACTAGTTCCAACCTTCAGAGCTGGTCAGTCATTGCGGTGACTGACCCCGCCAAGAAGGCCGCCTTTGCCGAAATCGCCAGCGGCCAAAAGCACATCGAACAATGCCCACTTTTTTTGGTGTGGCTGGCCGATTTGTCACCCCACCATCGTATGGCTGCGCAAGAGAACGTGACACTTGACGTGTTGCCGCTGACCGAGAGCTTTTTGGTAGCCGCCATTGACGCGGGGCTCGCCGCCCAGAACGCCACCGTGGCGGCTGAATCTATCGGGCTGTCAACGGTTTACATTGGTGCGTTGCGCAATGACCCAGAAAAAGTCAGCGAGCTTCTGGGGTTACCCTTAGGCTGTATGGCTGTTTTTGGTCTGTGTGTGGGCTATGCCGCTGAGCAATCAGCCGGTGAAGTAAAACCACGACTGCCACAAGAAACCGTGCTGTTTCACGAAACCTACCAAATCACAGGCGAACAAGACATGCGTAAAGCCTACGACGCCCGCATGGCGACTTTCTCCAAACGACATGAAATGCAGCATGATTCTTGGACGCAACGGGTGATTCGGCGACTGCGAACCACCGAAACGATACGCAAACGTGCCCTACTGTCCAGTATTTTGGTGAAGTTAGGGTTTCCGATGAAGTAATTCATAACAGACGCGCACAAGATAGAACAGCAAATCTGTTGGGGGTACGGGCATGTCGACTTGTCATTGGGCTGTCAATATGGGCACATTGAAAACCACCGCTGCAGCACTACTGTTTTTATTGAGCGGTGCTGCTTGGGCTGGGGCGCCATTGTTAACCCAAGCGCCGGCACAAGCACCGGCGCAAGCCCCAGCACCTGCCAACAACCCCATCGAAGCGGTGATTCAAAACCAAATCTTGGCCTTTCAAGCCGACAACTTTGAGGCGGCCTTTGCCTATGCTGCACCGAATATTCAGCGCGCGTTTGGCAATTCAAGACGCTTCGCCCAAATGATCGTCAACAGTTTTCCGATGGTCTGGCGCCCCGCGGATGTTCAATACTTAAAACTCACGCGCTCTGGACCGTACGCGCTGCAACGGGTTATGGTCACGGATCAACAAAACACCTTGCATATTTTGGTCTACCAACTTGTGCCCATTAACCAAGACTGGCGCATCAGTGGGGTGCAAATACTGGCCATGCCGGGCGAGCGGATTTAGTGTTAACTCTTGAAGTACTCAATCGCAAAATCGCTAAATAATGCCCCTAAGGGGTTATCGCCATCGCGCCTTCGTGCGATACCCACCGACAAAGTCGGTGGCGTTTGTTTGATACTTCGATACGATACGCCTTGCAGGCGTAACGTTGACTGAGATTGTGGGACCGGCGCAATGCCCAAATTGGCTGACACTAAGGCAAGCGCCGAATGCATAGTCGTTACTTCACGCCAAGCTCGCGGCCTTACGTTGTACTGACTAAGAAAATCACGAAAGAGGCTGCGTGTACTGCGCCGGTCATCATGGCTAGGGTACCCAATAATGGACTGCTCTTGAAAAATAGAAACATCAACTTCTAAGCGCGGCTTTAAGACACTCGGGATTGCTAAGACATAGGGTTCAGTAAAAAGGGGCTGAACATCAATATTGAAGTGGCTTAGCGGCTCACGCACAAACCCGACATCAACACTTGGCGACAAAATAGTGTCAAGTTGACCGCTTGTTGAGTACTCAACAAGTTGCACATCCAAATCTGGATGCTCAGTAACAAAGGCCCTTAGCAAAGCGGGGAAAAATGTATATGTATGCGCGTGTAGTAAACCAAGCCTCAACACGGGCGGGCGGGCCTGCTCACTCGCCCTGACAACCTCTTGGGTGCGCTCGACCTCAGCCAACAAAAATCGCGCATGGTCTAAAAGCGTTTGGCCCTCAGCTGTTAGATTAATCGCACGGGTTGTTCGTTCAAACAAACGACAACCCAGGGTTTGCTCCAGAATTCGAATGTGCTCGGTCAGTGGTGGTTGACTCATCCCCAGCCGCGCCGCCGCTTGGTTGAAATGGCCCTCTTCAGCAACCGCCACAAAACATCGCAACCTCTTAATCGTAATCATTGATAGTTTTATAAGAAGAATTGGTGATTAAAAAAGTATTAGACACTAATAATCACCAAGCCTACACTCAAAAAAATAAGACACAAACTACCAAGGAAGAATTCTCATGAAAGTCAGTAAATTAACCGGCAGCATTGGTGCTGAAATCCTCGATGTCGATATATCAAAAGATCTGTCCGATAGCGTCATTGCCGATATTCGAGAAACGTTGCTTGCTCACAAGGTCATCTTTTTTCGCGAACAAAACCTAACCCCTGAACAACAAATTAGCTTTACCAAGCGATTTGGCGAAATCAGCACCAGCCCGGTTTACAAAACCCTCAAAGAATATCCACAGATCATGCCTGTGGTGAAAGAACTGACCGACACAGACATCATCGGTGACACCTGGCACACCGATGAAACATTTCAACAAACCCCACCCATGGGTTCATTGCTTTATGCCCGCGAAATTCCATCCGTCGGTGGCGATACGCTTTGGGCAAACCTTGGCTTAGCATTTGAGCGTCTATCAGATGGCATGAAAGAGCAACTGCTTGCCATGAAGGCCATCCATTCGAATGATTTTTTGACCGCAAATGCCAAGCGACGCAACAGCACTCGCTCGACTAAGTTGCGTGAAGATGCGCCAGTCATGCAAAGCCTACACCCAGTGGTTCGCACCCATGACGAGACACAAGAGAAGATTTTGTTCGTCAACCAACCTTTTACGTTTGCGTTTGAAGGCATGACCAGAGAGGAAAGCCTGCCGCTACTAACCTATCTTTATCAAGCCAGTGCTAAACCAGAGATGACATGCCGTTTCAAATGGCGCAAAGGGTCATTGGCCTTTTGGGATAACCGCTGCACATTGCACTACGCTTGCAATGATTACCGCGGGGAACGACGAGAAATGCATCGCATAACCGTTGAAGGAACCATACCGCAATGAGTAGCGTCGAATTTACGTTGGTCACGGGAGCCACCAAAGGCATCGGTCGTGCGCTCGTTAACCGCCTTCATCAGCGCGGCGAACGCGTTATTGGTGTTTCGCGAGGTCATGACGACTCGTTTCCTGACGTGCTGATATCGGCCGATCTGAGCGATCCAATCGCACGTCGCGATGCCTTAGCCCGCATTGTTAGAGAATATAACGTCACGCGCCTTGTCAACAACGTCGGCTTCAATCAAATGCAAGCGCTTGAGGACATCACCCCAGCCATGTATCAGAAAGTTATGGATACGAACCTTGCGGCCTTAGTCGATGCCACGCAGGCCGTTTGTCCACTGATGCGACTGCGCAAGCAGGGACGAATCGTGAATATCGCAAGCCGCTCATTGCTTGGCAGAAAAGGTGGGAGCGTTTACGCCGCCGCCAAAGCGGCGATGGTCGGCTTTACTCGATCTTGGGCGTTAGAGTTGGCGCGCGATGGCATCACGGTCAATTGTGTCGCACCAGGGCCCGTTAGTACTGACATGTTTGAAAGGAATAACCCCCCAGGGTCAGAAAGTCGTCATTTGTTAACACAAAGTATTCCAATGGGCAGAATGGGAACACCCGAAGAAGTGGCTGATTTGATTGACTACGTTTTGTCTGACGGCGCGTCATTCATCACAGGACAAACTTTGTTCGTTTGTGGGGGATCGAGTATTTCCCAGCAACACTTCTAAAAATGTCAGTCATCACCGAACACGCTGGCACAAAACCCACCGCGCTCATCACTGGTGCTGCGCAAGGCATTGGTTTGGCTATTAGTAAGCGTTTGATTCAAGACGGCCACCCGGTCATCAAGACCGATCGCAGTTCAACCATCCATGAGGCTGGCGAGGCACTGCGTGCCTTGGGACCTCGAGTGATAACCGCCGAACTTGACGTGAGCGACACCAAGCAAGTCCTTGCCATCGCTGAGCTCGGCGGTGACTTGTGGTCAAACTTGGGGATTTTGGTCAATAACGCGGGAATTTCACCCAAGCATCAAGGACAGAAGAAAAAAGTCGTGGAAATGGACCTCGCGGAATGGATACGAGTCATCGATATCAACCTCACGGGTACCTTCCGGGTGACGCAGTCGTGCATACCCGTACTGATTGCCAATCGTTGGGGACGAATTATTAACATTACCAGTCAAGCCGCTCGCACACGAACCCCCGTTCCTGGCGCTCATTACGCCGCCTCAAAAGCCGGTATCACGGGCATGTCCCGTATCTTGGCCGGTGAGCTTGCCAATGACGGCATCACCGTTAACTGTGTGGCACCGGGGCGAATTGAATCTCACATGACCCAAGCGGTAGCCAGCGATACCAATGCCGATTTGGCCAAACAGATTCCTATCGGTCGTTTGGGTTTGCCTCGAGAGGTGGCAGCAGCCGTGGCATTTTTTGCGTCTCGTGACTCAAACTACATCACCGGAACAACGCTCGATATCAATGGAGGGAATTTCATGTTGTGAACGCAAATGAGTACAAACGAAAACAGCTAGAAGCGCGTTGGTTTTAGTCTGATAAACCAAGGGTTATCAAGGTTGTCGTTGGTGGCCCAGTCCACAAGAATATGCGGTCGGGGTTAAGCGCAGTTTCAATCGCGCAGCACCACGGTGCATTTTTATAACTATACGGAGATTTAAATGAAAAGAGCTTTTTTGACAAAATTCGTAGCACTCACCGCTGGCTTACTGGCATCAGGCGCTGTGCTTGCCCAAAACACCAGCTACCCCAATAAAACCGTTAACTTGGTGGTCGGCTACTCAGCAGGCGGCGCAACCGATCGCGTGGCACGCATCATGGCCAAGCAATTGACCGAACAAACCGGTCAGCCCTTCGTCGTCGACAATCGACCTGGTGCAAACAGCAATATCGCTGCTGCTTATTCAGCAGGACAAGCACCCAACGGTTACACCATTTTTGTGGGCTCGGTGGCAAACACCATCAGCCGTTCTCTCTACACCAATTTGCAATATGACCTGCTCAAAGATCTGCAGCCCATTGCATTGCTGACAACCATTTCAAATATTCTGGTGGTCAACCCCAATTTGCCTGTCACATCGGTTCAAGAGTACGTTGCCTACGCTAAAGCGAACCCCGGTAAGCTGACCTGTGCATCCTCAGGTGTTGGGTCATCAATTCACCTTTCTTGCGAACTCTTTAAGATGCGAACTGGCACTGACATCTTGCACGTCCCCTACAAAGGAAGCGCCCCAGCAGTCAATGATCTTTTGGGTGGCCAAGTTGACTCCATGTTTGACAACCTGCCCTCCTCAATTCCTCAAGTTCGCGCTGGCAAGCTTAGGGCACTGGCTGTAACCGCTGGCGAGCCCGTTCCATTTGCGCCCGGCGTGCCAACAGTCAATCAGTCCGGTGTCGAGGATTTTGTGGTGACATCGTGGTTTGGTTTCTATGCGCCCACGGGTACGCCAACTGGCATCATCGACAAGCTTAATGTTGAAGTCAACAAAGCTTTGAACGCACCCGAAGTGATTAAGGCATATGAAGAGGCCGGTTTCATGATGCCAAAGGCACCCAACTCACCTGCTGACTTAGCCAAACAGACTCAAGAAGAAGTCAACAAGTGGCAAGCGGTGATCGAAAAAGCCAACTTGAAACTCAATTAAAAAAGGCTTTTTAGGCATGTATCCGATTGATTTCTTTTTTAGGGGCGCGCAGCGTTACCCTGCCAATATCGCCTTACACAGCCCCGACGGGCAGCAGTTGCGTTTCGATGCCTTGGCTGAGCAGGTCAATGCTTTGGCGTGTGCCATGCAAGCCGCTGACCCCGCAGAGCAGTCAAGGGTCGGCATTTGTGCGGCCAACCACGCTCAGCATATTGTGGCGTTGCTCGCGACCTTGGCCGCTGGCAAAGTTTGGGTGCCCTTAAACGCGCGTAGTACGGCGTCTGAAATCGATCGGATCATGCGATCAGTTACCCCCTCCCTGGTGATAACTGACGATGTTGGTGAGCCCTTAACCCAGTCATTTGCGGGTCAGGCGCGCTGGGGTATGGGCCAAGAGGGGTTACCAAACATCACTGCGTTAGCCGCACCTTTTGCCGGACAAAAGCCTGTACCGATCACCGCGGGTCGAGACGGCACACAAGCCATCAAGTTCACCGGTGGAACCACTGGCGCACCCAAGGGTGTCATGCAACCCTACCGAGCGTGGACAGCGGGCATCATCAATCAAATCCACGGTTGGCGTTTGACAGCTGAAGACCGCTACGTGGTTTGTGCACCAATCACCCACGGCACGTCAACCTATATGTTGCCGGTCTTGGCGCAAGGCGGGTGCTTGGTTTTTCCGGCTCAGAGCAATCCACCTGCGATTGCACAGGCGTTTGCACAACATCACGGCACCATCAGCTTTATGCCGCCCACGCTGATCTACATGTTGATGTCTGACCCAGCGGTAAAACCAGAGAAGTTTGAAAGTCTGCGCCACTTGGTGTTTGGTGGCGCGCCGATGCCCCCTGAAAAAGTCGACGAAGCAATGGCGTTTTTTGGGTCGCGCATGGGTGCCACGTATGGCCAGACCGAGGCACCCCAAATTGTCACCATGATTCGTCCTGAAGAACTCACTGACCCAGCTAACCGTGGCTCAGGTGGTCGTTGCACATGGCTCTCAGAGATGGCCATCATGTCGCCGCAAGGTCACTTGCTGCCCGTCGGGGAAAAAGGCGAAGTGGTGGTTCGCGGTGATTTGGTCATGACAGGCTATTGGCAAATGCCCGAAAAAACCGCTGAAACCATTGTTGATGGCTGGCTGCATACCGGCGACGTGGGTTACATCGACGAGCGCGGTTATTTGTTTATCAAAGATCGACTGCGTGACGTTGTGATCACAGGCGGCTTTAACGTCTACCCAGTTGACGTTGAGGATGCCCTATGTAAGCATCCAGCTGTGTATGAGGCGAGCGTGTTTGGTTTGCCCCACGACAAATGGGGTGAAGCCGTGCACGGCGCCGTACAACTGAAGGACAATCAAGCAGCGAGCGCTGAGGATTTGATGCAACACGTCAAAGACCTGTTAGGCAGTGTTCACACGCCCAAGGAAATTCATTTTTTTCAGCAGTTGCCCCGTTCGTCCGTGGGAAAAGTGCTTAAAAAAGACATCAAAGATCAACTTTCAGAACGAGCCCAGCCATCATGACCAAGCCGACCACCGAACTTTGTACCCACACGCTCACGAGCATGAATTACCGCGACCAAGATTTGGTCCATGACTTGCTTGGCAAACGGACATTCTCAGAGGTAATGTTTTTACAAATCATGGGCCGTGAAGCACGTGCGGTTGACATGCGCATCATGGATGCGGTGCTCATCACGCTCATGGAGCACGGTTTCACGCCAAGCGCCATCGCCACTCGCATGGTCTATATGAGCGCACCGGAGAACTTGCAAGGTGCGGTCGCTGCTGGTCTCATGGCCGTGGGTAGCCAGTTCGTCGGCACCATGGAAAACAATGCCCAGATCTTGGACAAACTGGTTCAAGCAGATGACCCAAAAGCACTGGCTTTAGAGCTCGTCACCAAAATGCGGCAAGCCCGCGAACACCTGCCCGGATTTGGTCATCACCTGCACAAACCTGACGATCCACGCACCATTAAGCTGCTTGAAATTGCCGATAAGGAACCTGAGCTCCAAGGCCACTACCTCAAGGCATTGCGCTTACTGGGCAGCACCGTAGACGAGGTGTAT
>Ga0105050_10000297_pt1 | contig 74182 bp, 61 predicted proteins | sample FRY01_FD_78088 | JGI IMG/M metagenome (GOLD analysis project Ga0105050, IMG submission 78088) | Freshwater microbial communities from Lake Fryxell liftoff mats and glacier meltwater in Antarctica - FRY-01 | ecosystem: Environmental > Aquatic > Freshwater > Ice > Glacier meltwater ... | reverse complement strand
TAATTAATATTGAAAATTATTCTCATTGCGAAAAAATAATAAACTTTGTAGAATGATATTAATTAATCGTGAATTAAGTTGGTTGTCCTTTAATGAGCGTGTTTTGCAAGAAGCCCTCGATGAAAAAGTACCGCTAGTGGAGCGGATGCGTTTTTTAGGAATTTATTCAAATAATATGGATGAATTCTTCCGTGTTCGCGTTGCAAACCTCAGAAGATTATCTTTAGTAAATAAGAAAAATGTAGACGGATTTGAAGGAAATTCGCTAGAATTATACAATCAGGTAAGAAAAATTGTTCTCAAACAACAATTGAAATTTGAAATTGCATACAAATCTATTGTTGCAGAATTAGCGAATGAGGGCGTATACCATTTAGACGAAAAATCTATTAATGAGATTCATCTAAAGGAATTGTCTCATTATTTTCACACCTCTTTAAAGCATTCAATTTTACCTATCATTCTCGATAGAAAAACACCTTTTCCGCGACTAAAAGATTATTCGATTTATTTAGCGGTTAAAATGATCAATCCAAAAGGAGAGCGCATTCGTTATGCATTAATTCAAGTTCCAACTGAATTTCCAAGATTTTACAGAATTTCCGGGGATGATGGGAAAGAATTTGTCATTTTACTAGATGATATAATTCGTTTGCATCTAAAATCCATCTTCTCAATTTTTGCGTTCAATAAAATTGAGGCATTTACTTTTAAGTTTACCCGAGATGCAGATTTAAATTTAGATGATGATTTGACGATTTCTCTCATTGAAAAAATTGAAAAGAGCATAAAAAATCGTAAAAAAGGAATTCCTGTACGATTTGTTTATGATGAACGAATGCCAAAAGATTTATTAGACCACCTGTTAAAATCATTGAATTTAAAGTTTGGGATTAATACAATCCCAGGAGGAAAATATCACAACTTCAAAGATTTCATGTCTTTTCCTGATTTTGAGCGCCCTGAATTCATTTATCAAAAGCAAGAACCTGTTCGACATCCTATATTAGAGAAATACAACGGAATAATTAAGGCCATTTTACATGAAGATGTTCTACTGCATTTTCCTTATGAACGATTCGATTATATTGTTGATTTATTAAGAGAGGCAGCTATCGATCCGAAGGTGAAATCAATAAAAATTAATGTTTATCGTGTTGCATCCAATTCACAAGTTATGAATGCCCTTCTTGCCGCAGTATACAATGGTAAAGAAGTCGATATTGTTTTTGAATTGCAAGCACGCTTCGATGAACAAAACAATTTGTATTGGGCAGATAAATTAAAGGAAGCGGGTGCAAAAATCATTTATGGCGTTCAAAATTTAAAAGTCCATTCTAAATTACTTCAAATCTCCAGAGGAACGGGTGCGCAAGAAAAACTGATAACCTATATTGGCACAGGGAATTTTAATGAAAATACCTCAAAAATATACAGTGATATTGCTTTATTAACTTCCGATCAAGTAATTTCAAAAGAAGTGAAAAGAGTATTCCGTTTAATGGAAAACAACTTGGAACGCGGAATATTTAAAAATTTAATGGTTTCTCCATTTAACACACGCAGAAAATTCAACGCGCTAATTGAAACTGAAATTAAAAATGCGAAGAACAAACTTCCTGCACGCATACGAATTAAATTGAATAATTTGACAGATCAACGGATGATTTTAAAACTATATGATGCAAGCAGAGCTGGGGTTAAAGTAGAAATGATCATACGTGGTATTTGTTGTTTGGTTCCGGGAATTAAAAATCAAAGTGAAAATATAACGGTAATTAGTATTGTTGATCGGTATTTAGAGCACGCTCGCTTCATGATATTTGAAAACAATGGTCATCCAATTTATTTTATTTCAAGTGCAGACTGGATGGAAAGAAACCTAGACAAAAGGATTGAAGTTGGTGCGCCAATACTGAGTAAAACAATCCAACAAGAACTTGATTTAATTTTTAATTTCCAATGGAGAGGCAGTGTCAAATCACGATTTATTGACAAAAATCTTAAAAATAGTTATCGTAAATCAGAAGGTGATCCCTTTCATGCACAACTGGAACTTTACAAACATTACAAACATTTAACTGAAGGATGATCAGTGAATTTTTATTTTAACTGTAGTTTCACTGTTAATGCTAAACGAAGCCGATTTAAATGAAGGTGCACTAAACATTTCTCTCGCATTATTTGAGAACCCATAAGATTCAGTTGGAATACCTAATAGATTTTTATCCATCACACCATTCTTGTTCCGGTCGTGAAATACGGCTACAGCAAATTTCTCATTCGGCAAACCTGAAAACTGAACTTTAGCTGATTTATTTGAAATACCACTTGTTTTACCTTGATATTGAGCGTCGATTACAGGAAAACTGTCCGTTTCTCGATATAGTGCGACATAGACCACTCCTTGATTATCTGAAAAACCAAGTACTTCAACTGTTAGATTATTGTTCTTGACAAAAGTAAACGAAGAGCAAATGAAAAAAACAGTAATCAATAATAAACAATTTTTCTTCATGAATTTAAAACAATTATAGGGTCATTTTGTTGAGACTTGGGTCAATTTTTATGTTGTGTATTTCATTATAAATTGGTTTCTTGACCTTCTTCTTAGTAAATTCATATGAGAGCAGAAAAAACAAAAAACCTAGAACTAAAAAGTAGATAAGAATCTTCAATAATTGCCATTTACTCGCTTTTTTTGGAATAAATCGCCTTAAATTAATTATAGAATTTTCCTCCATACCATAAAGTTAATGCAATTATTTTAACTTTGAAGTATGCTAAATGAGAAGTACGTATTGGTCACTGGTGGCGCCGGATATATCGGTTCGCATACTGTGGTAGAATTATACGCGAATGGCTATACACCTGTAATAGTAGATGATTTTCGAAATTCGACTAAAATTGTAATTCAAGGCATCGAAAAGATTACAGGACAAATTGCGAAGGTGTATGAACTAGACATTTGTGATATAACTGCTTTAAAAACAATTTTTGATAATTACACTTTTACGGGGATCATTCATTTTGCTGCTTATAAAGCCGTAGGAGAATCTGTTGACGAGCCTCTTAAATACTACAAAAACAATATCGTAGGTCTTTTGAATATCTTAGAATTATCAAAAGAATTCAATGTCAACCCAATAGTATTTTCATCTTCTTGCACCGTTTATGGCGAACCTAAAGATTTAAAGGAAGTCAAAGAATCTACACCTCTGAGTCCACCAAATTCGCCTTATGGTAATACCAAATTAATTGGTGAGCAAATTTTAAACGATTATTTTGTAAGCCAAGAAAACGCTAAAATTTTGAATCTACGGTATTTTAATCCGATTGGCGCACATCCATCAGCACTCATTGGCGAATACCCAATTGGAAAGCCAACTAATTTACTTCCATATATTACTCAAACAGCAATTGGAAAATTGGATATTCTGACTGTCTTTGGAAATGATTATCCAACAAAAGATGGCTCATGTGTTCGTGACTATATTCACGTATGCGACCTAGCTAAAGCGCACGTTCACGCATTTAAATTTCTAGAAAAACAGTCGGAAGGGTTAATTGAAGCAGTAAATATTGGGACAGGGGATGGTGTAACAGTTTTAGAAGTGATTTCAGCTTTTGAACGAATTTCAGGCGCACAATTAAACTGGAAAATTGGACCTAGGCGATCCGGTGATGTAATTGAAATATTTGCGAATGTAGAGAAGTCAAAAACACTATTAAATTGGCAAGCAGTCTTTACTTTTAATGACGCAATTAAACATGCGTGGATGTGGGAAAATAATCTTCTAGAAAATGAAAAGTAAACTATTTACTATTGTTGTATTTCTTACTGTTTCTATTTTTGGAATGTCACAATATAACAGTGAAGGAGCCGATTTAATTTCTCGATTTAGACCAGGTGTGATGTGGTTCAATACGGGTATGCGTCCAGCAGAGATAGAGAAGGTTAGAAAATACGACCGCTTGGTTTTTGATCTAACATATTCCGATTGGTCAGGTGAACCTAAGCCTTTTCAAAACAAATGGGCTTCTATTGGACTCAATTCAAGTGTCTATTTTGATATTCCTCTTGTAAAAAACAATGTTATTTCTTTTGGAACAGGATTGTCACATTCGCTATTTGCGATTCACCATGACAATCTCTTTGTTAGCGACCCATCTGGTCAATACACATTATACAACGAGCTGGATACGATGCCTTTTGATAAAAATAAATTGGTTGGCAATAGTATTTCTATACCCATTGAACTCCGATTCCGTTCAAAAGGTTGGAAGCACGTTAAATTTCATGTTGGTGGAAAAATTGGCTATCAATTAAACCTGTTTCAAAAAATGCATTATACAGGTGACAATGGTAGAATCATTGAAAAATCATTTGATATAGCTGATGTGAATAAATTGAATTATTCCCTTCACTTGCGCTTTGGGATCAGAAATTGGGCAATTTTTGCTTCGTATAATTTGAATGGTGTTTTTAAATCTTCAGAATCTATTAAAATGAATTTACTCCAATTTGGTTTAAGTATTTCTCTCTATTAATGTTGATTATCGATACACATACCCATTTGTATTCTGAATCGTTTGATGAAGATAGAACAGCAATCATTGAAAAGGCGATTGAGTTAGGAGTGCATAAAATGCTTTTGCCAAATATTGATGTTGAATCCATTGAACCCATGTATTCTTTGTGTGCACAATTTCCAACTAACTGTTTTCCAATGATGGGCTTACATCCGGGCTATATTGATGAAAAATGGGAGGAGAATTTAGCACGAGTTAAACGGCACCTTTTTGAAAAAGATAATATCGCTGTGGGTGAAATAGGAATGGATTTGTATTGGGATAAAACCTTCCAAGAAGAACAGGCAAAAGCTTTTCGAATTCAAATTGAATGGGCCAAAGAACTCGAATTACCTATTGTTATTCATTCGAGAGAGGCATTTGACGAAATTTTCGAAATTGTTGATGAGTTAAATGACGCCAAGTTAACAGGTGTGTTTCATTGTTTTACTGGAGATTTAGAACAAGCTAAACGAATTGAAGCCTATGGCGGATTCAAAATTGGAATTGGGGGAGTTCTAACTTATAAAAAATCAGGACTTGATGAGGTCGTTAAGGATATTCCAATGGAAATGATTATTCTTGAGACTGATTCGCCCTATTTACCTCCAACACCTTTCCGTGGAAAAAGAAATGAAAGTGCTTACATTACCTATGTTGCAGAAAAGTTAGCAGAAGTGAAAAGATTGAGGGTGGAAGAAATAGCAGAAATAACAACTCGAAACGCAAAAAATTTGTTTAAAAAAATTAGTTAACTAAACGAGACTTACCTTTTAATCAATAGTGAGAGGGGGTGAGACAATAAACTTTAAAAAACTTCCTTAGTATTGATGAAAGCAAAACCTAAAGTACTGATAATTTATACCGGTGGAACAATTGGGATGATTAAGGATCAGGAGACTGGAGAATTAAAAAGTTTCGATTTTAATCATATTTACAAACATGTTCCGGAGATTCACCGATTGCATGTTGAATTATCAACTTTTAGCTTCGAAGAACCAATTGATTCTTCAGAAATGAATCCAATGCGATGGATTCAAATGGCACAAACGATCTTTGACAACTATGCACACTATGATGGATTTGTGGTCCTTCATGGTTCAGACACCATGGCTTTTTCAGCTTCGGCATTGAGCTTTATGCTACAAGGCTTAAAAAAACCAGTCATCTTTACAGGTTCTCAATTACCGATTGGAACTATTCGAACTGATGGTAAAGAAAACTTGATTACTGCAATTGAAATTGCAGCAGATAAAGATGCTCAAAACCAATCAATTGTTCAGGAAGTGGCTGTTTATTTCGAATACTCGCTTTATAGAGGAAATCGAAGTTCAAAAGTATCTGCCAATCAATTTGAAGCGTTTGCTTCCCCTAATTATTCAGAATTAGCAAAAGCAGGTATTAGAATAGAATACAATTTGGACAAGCTTTATCGTTCAGATCTGACAGAATTGAAATTCATGCCTGAAATGGACAAACAAGTGGCTTTATTAAAAATATTCCCTGGGTTTCCTGCCTCTGCTTATTCAAGTTTGTTTGATCGAAAAACTACAAAAGCAGTAATTTTAGAAACTTTTGGTGCTGGTAATGCACCGAGTGATGAAATATTTAGAAATCTGATTTCTAAGTACATAAAAGAAGGAGGAATTGTGTTAAACACAACCCAATGTAGTTCTGGATCAGTTCAACAGGGAAAGTACGAAACAAGTTCGTTTTTCAACAAAGTAGGAGTCATTAGCGGAAATGATATGACAAGTGAAGCTTCTATTACCAAATTAATGCATTTGTTAGGCACTGAAAAACAACAAGATAAAATTATTACCCAGTTAAAAAAACCAATTTGTGGTGAAATGACAACGTTAAGAAATGATTAAGAATCGAGCATTCGTCATTTTTTTAGTACTTTAGTCGCCCCACAAAGAAAACACAAAAACGATTGTGTTTAATAATTGAAACGATTAGAAGAGGTTTCCGTCCCGATGGTTATCGTGAGGTTGAAGAACCTTAATAGATTAGAAGAGGTGTCCGTCCCGATGGTTATCGGGAGGTTTAAGAACCTTAATAGATTAGAAGAGGTGTTCGTCCCGATAGTTATCGGGAGGTTGAAGAGCCTTAATAGATTAGGAGAGGTGTCCGTCCCGATGGTTATCGGGAGGTTGAAGAGCCTTAATAGATTAGGAGAGGTGTCCGTCCCGATAGTTATCGGGAGGTTGAAGAGCCTTAATAGATTAGGAGAGGTGTCCGAGTGGTTGAAGGAGCTACCCTGGAAAGGTAGTATACGGGTAACTGTATCGCGGGTTCGAATCCCGCCCTCTCCGCAGTGAAACGAAGGAGAAGAAGGGATAATTTAAGCAACTGCTTAACGTTAACACAACGAATCAACAACGGTTGATTCAACTTTTATAAAAATGCTTTTATGAAACATTCATTTTGAATGCTCTAAATAGACTTGAATTTAAAATCATTTTATTTTGATTGATATTCTATTCAGGTATTTTATTATTTTTGGCTTATTATTTAAACTTAAGAATTACGACTAAATTAATCTTTGAGAACATGAAAAAAGTAATTAGTTCTTTAGCTATCGCAGCAATTATGACATTTGGATTTTCTAATGTCACAATAGGACAAGGAGATTCGACAAATGCAGCTACTACAGCAGTTAGTAAAGCAGCAAAAGCGGGTTCAACAACAACAGATGCTACGGCTGATGAAGAAGTTCAGTTAGACTTCGTTCAAACGTTGAAACAAAAGTACATCGAGGGAGATCCATTATGGATGACACCAGTATTGATTTGTTTAATTATTGGAATGGCCTTGGCTATTGAGCGCGTTGTTTATTTGAATTTGGCTACGATTAACACTAAAAAGTTTCTAGTAGACGTTGAAACAGCATTAAAAAGCGGTGGAACTGAAGCTGCTAAAGAAGTTTGTCGTAATACACGTGGACCAATTGCATCTATTTATTACCAAGGTTTGGATCGTGCATCTGAAGGAATTGAAATGGTTGAAAAATCAGTAGTTTCTTACGGAAGCGTTCAGATGGGATTGTTAGAAAAAGGTTTGTCTTGGATTTCATTATTTATCGCTCTTGCACCAATGTTAGGTTTCTTGGGTACGGTAATCGGTATGATTCAAGCCTTTGATAAAATCGTTAAAGATGGTCAAGTATCACCAACAACAGTTGCTGATGGTATCAAGGTAGCCCTTTTAACAACTGTATTTGGTTTGATCTCTGCAATTGTACTTCAAATCTTTTTTAATTATATCGTTTCGAAAGTTGAAGGACTTGTGAATGAAATGGAAGATTCATCAATCACTTTGGTTGATATGATTTTGAAAACAGGTGCAAAAGCTTAATTTAAGCGAACTTGATTTGATCTGCATTTTGTGCAGATAAACATATAAATTTTGAATTATGAATTCGAATAAATTAAATTTCATACTAAATATCGTTAAGGTTGCTTTAGTTGTTGTCGGTGTTGGAATATCAATATTCCTATTTACTGGTCCCAATGTAACTGCTGGAACGGCAGAAGTTGAAGCTTTCCGTGATGGAGCTAAAATGAGCGCAGCAATTTACTTTACAATCGCAGTTCTTTTAGCACTTGTTGCGATAGTTTTTATCTTCTTTTTTGTTCAGTTAGCTTCAAATCCAAAAAAGACTATTATTTCGATAATCGGGCTTGTCATTGCATTAGGGATATATTTAATATTCTATGCAATGGGAACATCAGATACATCAGATAGTTTATTGTTAAAGAATCCTGTTGATAAAGGAACTGTAGTTACAACAACTGCGGGACTTTTCACGGTGCTTCTTGGACTTGGAGTTGGCGTCATTGTTATTTTAGCTGGCCCTTTAATGGGAAGATATAGAAAATAAGAAAAACTATGGCAAAGCGAGAAATACCTGAAATTAACGCCGGCTCAATGGCGGATATTGCTTTTCTACTTTTGATTTTCTTCTTAGTAACGACTACTATGGATAAAGATCAAGCTTATATTCGCAGTATCCCTAAGAAAATTGAGTTTACAACTCCGCCTATTGAGGTTGAAAAACGTAACATTCTTGCAATTAAAGCGAACTCTCAAAATCAATTAATGGTTAGGGGAGAGGTGTTTAGTGATCCCGATAAAATTTCAGAATTTATTTTGAAGTTTTACCGCACAAATCAGAATTCGCCAGGTCAATACGTTGATAATGATATGCCTTTGTATTCGATCATTACGGTTGATCAAATTCAACAGAATGCTGATGTGATTTTAGGTGAAATTGAAGCAATGGAAGCTGCTGGATCTGCTGCTGATGTGGTTACATTCAAATACAATCAATTAGCTGAATGGGAGAAGAAGCAACGTGCGCTTAAAATTTACGGAAAAAATCAACTTCCTGAAATTCATTTCCAAGCAAATATTCGTATTGAAGTAATGCAAGCAACAGCTTACAGTATTTTTGCAAAAATTCAAACGGAAATAGAAGAGGCAATTTATCAATTGCGTGATGAAGAATCAATGCGCTTATGGAATCAATCTTATGGTACATTGAAACGTAAAGAAGCAAATGAGAATGATAAGAATAAGGTGAAAGAAGAAAAAGACAAACTTGATTTGTTAGAAATTCTTTATCCCGCTCGTCTCATTGAAGTTACACCGAAAATCTAAAGGAACAGATTATGTCAAAATTTAAAAAAGACGGTAAACGATCAATGCCTGGTGTGAATACTTCTTCACTTCCAGATATCGTATTCATGCTTTTGTTCTTCTTCATGGTGGCAACAACAAGTAAGGAAGTTGACCCGACAGTAGAAGTAGAATCTCCTGGAGGATCTAGAGCAATGGATTTAACTCCCTTCAAACAACGTTCTGAAGTTGATTTCTTATACTTAGGTAAACCGAGAAATTCAGCGAGAGCTTCTCAATTCAAAATGGGATACGCTTTATCACTAGACAACGTTGTTCAAGCAACACCAGATGGATTGTATAATACAAACACTATCGGTCAATGGAAAAAAGATAAGTTTGAACAAAAACCGGCACGAATGACTTCTCCTATTGAGTTGGTAATTACTTGTGTAAAAGCTGACAAAACAGCGCCATCAGGATTTATCTTTGATATTAGGAAAGAATTACAAAACATTAACGCCTTGACTATCGCTTACGCTGTAAAAGATAATGGAAATATTTAAAAGTGTTCTTATTAAGAAACCCCGATTCGATTTCGTTTCGGGGTTTTTTATTTAAAAATAATCCAATGTTAAACTTCGAAGTAATCAACCCAACACGCATCATTTTTGGTAAAGACCAATTAGAAAGACTTCCGCAATTAATTAATGAATTCTCTTCAAAAAAGAAGATTTTATTGGCTTATGGCGGTGGAAGTATAAAATCAACCGGAGTTTTTAATAAGTTGATGACCCACCTAAAGGAATTTGAAGTCATAGAATTTGGTGGAATTGAGGCAAATCCGCAATTCACAACTTTGATGAAAGGTGTTGAATTGGCACGAGAAAAAGATGTCGATTTCATTTTAGCTGTTGGTGGCGGATCTGTTATTGATGGAGTAAAATTCATGACTGGTGCATTTTATTATCATGGCAATCCTTATGAGGTTTTACAGCGTAAGGAAGGATGTGTTTTTACAAACGCTTTGCCTTTTGGTACCTTCTTAACACTCCCTGCCACCGGATCAGAAGCCAATTCTGGAGCTGTAATTAGTAGAGATGAATTGAAAGAGAAATTAACAATGGGTGGTCCGCTATTCTTTCCAAAATTCTCCTTTTGCGATCCAACAGTTGTAGCAACTTTACCAAAACGCCAATTGGCAAATGGTATCACAGATGCATTCATGCACACGCTTGAACAATATCTTACCTATCCAACAGATAACCTTTTACAGGAACGTGAGGCAGAAGGGATTTTACAAACACTAATCGAAATAGGACCTGAAGTAATGGAGCATCCAAATAACTATAAGTTGGCTTCTAATTTAATGTGGTGCGCGACGCATGCGTTAAACGGTAATTTGAGATGCGGTGTCCCAACTGATTGGGCAACACACATGATTGGACATGAGTTAACAGCCATTTACGGCATTGATCATGCGCGAACTTTGGCGATTATTGCGCCTCGTTTATATGAAAATCAGTTTGAAAACAAGAAAGAAAAACTTACGCAATATGGCAAACGCGTTTGGAACTTGCAAGGAACAAATGAAGAAATAGCAAGAGAGGCAATTATAAAAACGGAGTTGTTCTTCCAACGTTTAGGAATTCACACGAAGATTTCAGAATATTCATCAGATACCGAACATATTGCTGAAATAATTAAAACGCGATTTATTGATCGGTCTTGGCTAGCAATGGGTGAGCGTCAAGCAATAACTCCAACAGATGTTGAATCAATTGTTCTTCAAGCGATTTAATGGCATTAAGTTCTATCTTTAAAATAAGAAATGAGGTCACTCCTGAAATTTTGGAGTTGTTAACCCAAACAACCTTAGGGACTAATGGTGCAATGTATCGCCATTTAGATACTCCTATTCGTATTTTAGAAGCCGATAATCCGCTTTTTTTATCGATTGAACGGAATGAAAAAGTCATAGGAAATGTAACTTTTTGTCAACGTGAAAGTGCTTGGTACATTCGCTATTTTGCATTTCATTCATTGGCACAAGCTGGCTCGATTAAGAAAAAAGCGGATAAAGGAAATTCGTTTTTAAAACGCGAATTGAACCAATTTTTTGATGAAGTTTTTGAAGGAAAGTATTCAGAAAAGTCAATTGATTCTATGTATGCATACATCGATCCGCGCAATGACCGCAGTAAGTGGATGAGTGAGAATTTTGGTTTTGAAGTAGTAAGTAAACTTGTAACACAATCATTTAGCAGATTGTACCCGCAAAAATCGGTTAGATTGGAAAAAATTCTTGATTGGAAAGTAATTGAGCCGCTTGTTCAACAGAAATATGGTCAACATGCCTGTTTCTTTACAAAGCATGCAGAGAAGCCACCTTTCTATTGTTTAAAAGATGATAAAGGTGAAATTCTTGCTACATGTCGTGTAACGAAAGTCAATTGGGAGATTGTTCGTTTGCCAGGAAAAATGGGAGGGGCGATAATCAAAGTTATTCCATATATACCTTTTTTGAATAAATTGATACAACCCAAATGTCATACGTTTTTAGTTCCTGAAATTGTTACCGTACAAAACAACAACCCTCAATTACTCGAAGAACTGTTTGCAGCTGTATTAGCCGAAGAAAAGCTCAACTTGATGTTGTGGTGGCTTGATCAAAAAGACGATATCTATCAATCGGTTAAAGATAAGGTCTCATGGGGACTGTTCCATAAATTAGTAGGAGCACATCCTGTTGATGTTGTTGAACGCAGAAATCCCAATTCGACATCTTGTATAAAGTCCCCCGTTTTTGTTACTGCTTTTGATATGGTGTAAAGAGAATATAGACCGCTGTCGCTGATAGGGCATAGATCGCTACGCTTTTAGATCTATTATTTTGAACCGTTATAGCTTTTATACTAAGAACAATTTGGTTAAATTAATTTTGTCCAACCTCGATACAATCCGCAGTAGCGGATCACTCGGTCGTCGTTCCATGCTCCATGTTCCAAGTTCTAATTATATTTGCAACATGAAATACTTAATTGTTGGTCTTGGAAATCCTGGAGATAAATACGCTGAAACCCGACACAATATCGGTTTTAAAGTGGTTGAGGCATTTGCAAAAGAGCAGGGTGGAAGTTTTGCTTTGAACAAACAAGCAGAAGTTGCAGAGGTTAAATTTAAAGGACGAACAATCGTAATGATTAAGCCAACTACTTTTATGAATCTTTCAGGGAAAGCTGTCAATTATTGGATGCAAGCTGAGAAAATTCCAAAGGAAAATATTTTGGTAATCGCCGATGATTTGGCGCTTCCATTTGGAAAATTGCGCATGAAAGGCAAGGGCAGCGATGGCGGACATAACGGACTAAAAGATATTCAAGCGACATTAAATTCTCAAGAATACGTGCGTTTGCGTTTTGGTGTTGGAAGCGAATTCAACAAGGGTCAGCAAGTTGATTATGTGCTTGGTGAATGGAGTGTAGAAGAGAAAGAAACGCTTGCCGAACGCATAAAAATTGCTACAGAATTCATCAAGGGATTTACAACAATTGGTATTGGGATGACCATGACGAATTGGAATAATAAATAAGCCCAGAACATTCGTTTAGTATTCTTAGTATTCAGACTATTTTCCGGCATTTTCTTGCTATTTTTGTTTCTTGTTTTTAATGAAAATTATGAAAAGAGTAAAAATTGCAGAAATTTTAAGTCAAGCCAATGTTGGAGAAACCTACCTAATCAAAGGATGGGTGCGTGCATTTAGAAGTAATCGCTTCATTCAATTGAATGATGGTTCTACCATAAATAATATTCAGGCGGTTGTTGACTTTGAAAATTTCGATGAAGCAGTTTTGAAAAAAATAACAACTGCTGCTTCTGTGGGTTTGATAGGTGTTCTTACTGAATCTCAAGGTGCAGGTCAAGCGGTAGAATTACAAGTAACAGAAATTGAAATCATTGGCGAAGCAAATCCTGATGACGTTCAACGTACTGTTATGCAGCCTAAGAAACACAGTTTAGAGTTTTTAAGAGAACAAGCACATTTACGTTTCAGAACAAATACTTTTGGCGCCGTTTTCAGAATTCGTCATGCTGTTTCTTTTGCCATCCACAAGTTTTTCAACGATAAAGGATTTTATTATCTGCATACGCCAATCATCACTGGATCTGATGCTGAAGGAGCGGGTGAAATGTTTAGAGTCTCAACGCTCGATCCAATCAATCCTCCTTTAAATGAAGATGGATCTGTTAACTTCAAAGAAGATTTCTTTGGTAAAGCTGTGAACTTAACGGTTTCCGGACAATTGGAAGCTGAGTTAGCTGCTTTAGCGTTAGGTCAAGTTTATACCTTTGGTCCAACATTCCGTGCAGAAAACTCAAATACCTCTCGTCACCTAGCCGAGTTTTGGATGATTGAGCCCGAAGTTGCGTTTAACGATATTCATGACAATATGGATTTGGCTGAAGAAATGTTGAAATACATTTGTCAATATGTAATAGAAACGTGTCCAGATGATTTGAAATTCTTGAACGAACGCGAAGCAACAGAACAGCAATCTAAACCACAAAATGAACGCAATGAATTGGGATTAATTGATCGTCTACAATTTGTTACGGCCAATGATTTTCAACGAATCACTTATACTGAGGCAATTCAGGTTCTCGTTAATTCAAATCACTACAAAAAGAAAAAATTCCAATATGAAGTTGAATGGGGAACTGATCTTCAAAGTGAACATGAGCGTTATTTGGTAGAAAAAGAATACAAAAGACCTGTTATAATTACCGATTATCCAGCGTCATTCAAGGCTTTCTACATGAGAAGAAACGATCACAGTGAACCAGGAAAAGAAACCGTTGCTGCAATGGATATTTTATTCCCAGGAATTGGGGAAATGGTCGGTGGTTCGCAACGGGAAGAACGTTTAGACATTCTGAAAGAAAAATGCGCTGCCTTCCACATCGAAGAAGAAGAATTGTGGTGGTATTTGGATACCCGTAAGTTTGGAACAGTTCCACATGCAGGATTCGGTTTAGGATTTGAACGAATGGTTATGTTTGTAACAGGTATGACAAATATTCGCGATGTCATCCCTTTCCCACGAAGTCCACAAAACGCAGAATTCTGACAAAACGAAGGATTTATAATTCAGGATTGGTGATTTGTTTGTGGTGTCACAATAGCTAGTCGTTCATTCAAACTGACATATGGTCCATTTTTTTCTTTTCCATACCATAATTGCGGTGACTTATGTTTCTATGTGTTAATAAACCTGGCACCATGGTCATCTTATTCAGTCTATTGAACCTTGAGGAAATAAAGAATTTTTGCCGTATCTTTGGATTTCAAAAGCGAGTGCTGGAGAATACAGATCTCAATATAACGAGCGTTTGACACAGAAATAATTGATGAAAATCAGTATATTTCGACTATCAAACAATCTGATTGTCAACAGATAAAAATTTGTTTAACTCATTTTTAAACTGTTGAATTTTTTTGAACTTTTTGAACTGATATAAATGGCTTTAAAGCAACATTTAGCGCATAAACTAGAACAACGTTTATCACCTCAGCAAATTCAATTGATGAAATTGTTGCAAGTTCCTACGATGGAATTGGACCAACGAATCAAACAAGAAATTGAGGAAAATCCCGCCCTTGAAGAAGGAAGTGATGAAGAAGAAGACGAATTCGGTGATGATCAAGATGATGATTTTGATGATAACGATGATGATTTAGAATTTGATATTTCGGAATATATAGACGAAGAAGGTTCTGATTACAAAACGAAAGCAAATAATACTAGTAAGGACGATGAGGAACGAGTTATTCCTCTTTCTGGCGAACAATCTTTTCAAGAACGTTTAATCGAACAGTTGCACTTATTGGATTTGGATGATACGCAATTCATGATTGCTGATACAATTATTGGTAATCTGGATGAATCTGGATATTTGAAACGTGAAGTGGAAGCATTGGTTGATGACCTTGCATTTGCCTTAAATGTAACAACCACTGAAAAAGAAGTGGAAGAAATATTAATGCTAATTCAAGAACTGGATCCAGCAGGTGTTGGAGCAAGAAATTTGCAAGAATGTTTGTTGATTCAAATCAAACGGAAACAAAACGGTGACATAACCAAGTTCACCGCTAAAGTAATCCTTGAACAATTCTTCGAGGAATTTACTAAGAAACACTACGATAAAATTTCTAAGAAATTAGAGATCGAAGACCAAGATTTAAAAGAGGCTGTTGATGAAATCCTTAAGTTGAATCCGAAACCCGGTGGCTCGATGAAGGAATCAGCTAAAAATCATCAGCAAATTATTCCAGACTTCATGATTGTTGAAATGGAAGGACGATTAGAGCTTTCTTTAAATGGTCGAAATGCACCTGAATTAAAGGTCAGTCGCGAATATGAGCAAATGCTACGTAATTATGCTGAAGGAGCCAAAACCTCAAAATCAGATAAAGAAGCCTTGGTTTTTGTGAAACAGAAATTAGATGGTGCAAAATGGTTCATCGATGCAATTCGTCAGCGTCAACATACTTTATTGATGACAATGGATACCATCATGAATTACCAAAAAGAATATTTCTTGACGGGCGATGAAACGAATTTGAAACCAATGATCTTAAAGGACATTGCAGAAATTGTTAGTCTTGATATTTCAACAATTTCACGTGTTGCTAATAGTAAATACGTTCAAACTGGATTTGGTGTTTTTGCCTTAAAATATTTTTTCTCTGAGTCTCTCTCAACTGATTCTGGTGAAGAGGTTTCAACACGTGAGGTGAAGAAGATTCTTTCAGATGCTATTGAAGCAGAATTAAAGAAAAAGCCATTGACAGATGAGAAACTAATGGATTTGCTAAAAGAAAAAGGATATAACATTGCGCGACGCACTGTTGCAAAATACCGTGAGCAGTTAAATATTCCAGTTGCTCGTTTAAGAAAAGAACTTTAATGAAACTATTTTCAGAAATCATTTCTTGGATTTTTCTGCCGCTATTCATGCCCGTTTATGGTTTGATGTTAGCCATGTATGTTCCAAGTAATGAAGACTATATTTTAAACGAAGATTCATTGTACTTCCTAACGGATGTTGCCAAGCAGGCCATTTTGTACATGTTCTTTATTTTTAGTGTTCTTGCTCCTGGATTATCATTTTTGCTTCTTCACAAGAAAAAAATCATCACTACAATTGATATGGAGAATCAACGGGAAAGAAATATTCCAATGATTCTGATGCTTTCTTATTGTTTGGTTTTATATTTCTTATTTATCATTAAGGCGCAAAACAATGTGCTACCAAAATACGTATACGCATTACCCCTTTCTGGTGTATTCGTCACTGTCACGTATACATTTATCAATAGATGGATTAAAATTAGTCTTCATGCTGGCGGAGCAGGAATCTTAACTGGGTTTTTGTTGGCCTATGCATCTGCGCAAGTCGAATTTGAATACTGGATATTAATTGCAGCAATATTGGCATCTGGAATAACTTTAACTGCTCGTTTATATTTGAAAAAACATACCCAATTTGAAGTGTACACAGGATGGTCTTTGGCTGTTTTATTAACTTTTTTGGTAAATACGCTATACCCAATATCTTAAAAAATTAATTATGTCATCAATTAAATTTAAAGGAGTCATCTCCATCGCACTTTTAACAGTTGTAACGGCTTGTGGTTCCTTAAACGAAAAGAACAAAGGAAAAGGATTCAACTTGTTTACAGTTGAACAGGACATCGCTCTAGGTGCTCAAGTGGCGCATGAAATTGATAGTAATACACGTGAATTTCCTCCACTCGATTCTGTTCAATACAAAGCAGTTTATCAATACTTATATAAAGTTCGAGATAACATTTTGAACGCTGGAAAGGTTGATTTTAAAGATGATTTTCAATGGCGTTTGCGCATTATTCATGACGATAGTACATTGAATGCTTTTTGTACGCCGGGTGGTTACATTTATATTTATACTGGAATTTTAAAATTCTTAGACTCCGAAGCAGAATTGGCTGGTGTATTAGGTCATGAAATGGGTCACGCAGATATGCGCCATTCAACTCGTCAAATGACATCTATGTTTGGGGTACAAATTCTTCTTGATGTTTTAGCAGGTGATCGTGCTGCCTTAAAACAAGTTACTGGAGCCTTGGTTGGATTAAAATTCTCACGTAAACACGAGACGGAAGCGGATGAGCGATCAGTTGTTTATTTGTGTCCTACTCAATATAGTGCAGATGCTGGTGCTGGATTCTTTGAAAAAATCCAAGCACTAGGTGGTGCTGGTCAACCTGAGTTCTTGAGTACGCACCCTGACCCTGGAAATAGAATTGAACATTTTCAAAATTCGAAAGTTACATTAGGTTGTCAAGGTTCGCAGAACTACAATGCAGAATATAAAGCGATGATGGCCAAGTTGCCAAAATAAAAGTGAACATGAAAACCAAAAGAACTTCTTTAGAAGATATTGCAAAAAGTATTGGCGTTTCAAAGGCTACAGTTTCTTTTGTTTTGAATGGCAAAGGAGATGAATTCAACATAAGTAAGGAGAAACAACAACTTATTCATGAAAAAGCCAAAGAACTCCTTTATGTTCCAAATTTCTTCGCGAAAAGTTTACGACAAGGATCTACCAAAACAATTGGATTAGTTCTTGCCGACATTTCAAATCCCTTTTATGCAGAATTGTGCAAAACAATCCAAGAAAAGCTTCACGAACAAGGGTATAATACCTTAATAGTTAATACCAACGATGATAAGGAATTGGAAAAAACGTTAATGCGTGAACTAATACAACGCTCTATTGATGGTATGATCATTTCACCTGCCAATCTCATCGACGAACTGATTCCGGTTCTTCATGAAACGCATATTCCAGTTGTTTTTGCGGATCGACCAGGTGATGATCACGCAGATTTTGTTGGAGTTGACAATGAAAAAGAAGCTAAAAAATTGATTAGTTCATTTTCTAAAAAACCAAAACATTTGGTTGTGCTAACACAACATGCTAAATCAGTTGTAACTATCAATAAACGAATCGATGGAATCAAGCAGATGTGTGAACAAGAAAAAATAAAAACAAGCTTTTTAAATCTACCAGAAGATCAAACCGAAATCGACAGTATCATTTTGAACGAATTAAAAAAAGGTGCAGATTCTTTTTTACCCCTGAACAACAAGGTAACGTTCAAAACACTTTCTTCCTTGAAGAAGTTGAAAGTTAAACTCCCGCAAGAAGTGCGATTGATTTCCTTTGACGACAACGAAGCTTTTGCTTACATGGATCCTCCTATTTCCGCACTCCGTCAACCCATTCAACACATTGGAATTGAAAGTGTGGATCGCTTGCTCGATCGTCTAAAAGAAACGAAAGTTCCGGGTAAACATTTGCTGCTAACTTGTGAGTTTATCGAAAGAGGATCGCATTAACTATTTTACTTATAGATTCTATACATCTTGAATTGACTTGTTTGCGAATCAGTTATTTTAAGTAAATAAATACCTCGTTGGACTGCAAACCACAGGCATCATCATTGTAAGCTAATTGTGTAGTATTGTTCGTTTGATTGATGGTGATTTGCGTGTCCCAAGCTGCAGTCCCTCCATTCGAACAAAATGTAAAATTATAAGATTGACCACAAGTAACATTAATAATATAGTATTGACCGCTTGATACTGCCTGAGTTTGGTAACTAGCCGTTGGATTTAATGTGCCTGAATTTATTCCGCCAGTACAGGCCAAAAGTTCAAAGGATGTGAATAAGTATATTCCAAGAATTCCAAAGATAATTTTATAGTAGTTCATTTTAAGGTGTTGGTGCGACAAAAATACAGTATACTAAACCGATTTAGCAATCAAAAACCGTAGATTATTGAAATCCTAAGTTTTTATATCATTTAACTTATCTTCAACGACTTAGCACTCAGTAATAATATAGAATTATTTTGTGATTGAAATCGCTTGTAAATTCTTTACAAGAATTTTCCGCACTTCAGAATTTGAAGCTTAAAGTTATTGAAGAGGCTTGATTAATTTCTATTGGTGACAATGAATACAAACTACCTGAGTTTTTCAGCAGATCCTAATTTAGGTCAATTAGGAAATGGGAATTTAAATGATCAGAATCTTCCTGTAGAAGCATCAGGATTAACGGGTGTTATTGCTATTTCTGCGGGTTTGTACTTTTCGGTTGCCTTAACAAATACTGGAATTGTATGGTGCTGGGGGTCAAATCAATTCGGACAACTTGCAAATGGCTCTACTGTAGATTCAAATATTCCAGTTCAAATAAGTGGTTCAATTAACGTAAATGCAATTAATGCCGGATATTATCATACCATAGCTACTACAAATAGTGGAGAAGTGATATCCTGGGGGAGCAATTCCAATGGACAAATTGGGGTTAATTCTGTAGTAAGTCAGTTTACAACTCCTCAACTAACAGGTGTTCCAAATGCTATACAAATAACCGCTGGTGGTGGTCATTCTTTTGTTATCGATAATGCGAATTCAGGTTGGACTTTTGGTGCAAATATGGCCGGTCAATTAGGTGAAGGAACCAACTTAGACCACTTGATTCCTGTTTCTTTCAGCACGGTTTGTAATGTTCTGGATCTAGAAATAAAGACGTTGGATAGTTCCTTTTCAATTTTCCCAAATCCAGCAAAGCACAATTTGAAAATATCTGTTGATTTGCCAACATCAATAAGCATCATTAATTCTACTGGTATCGAACTATTGAAAACTGAAGTAGTAAATGAATGTGACGTGGATGTATCTCAATTCGCAGCAGGGATCTATTTTGTAAAATCAGCAAGTGGCGAAACAATAAAGTTCATCAAGGAATAACCAACTAATTTTTTCATAATAAAAGCCGTTTTCCCGTTCGATTTATTTCAGGGTGAAAACGGTTTTTTTACTGTTTACAAACTCAAAGTGGCCATTCATAAAGTCAGTGTTCCATTATCTGATAAAAAAAACTAAACTTTACGTTGGTAATAGTTTGAGTAAGTGCTAACTTTTTACGGTTTGTTAGGAATAAGCTAACCACTATATTGAAAAGCAAAAAGGGAAGTCAGTTGACTTCCCTTTTTTGATATCCTAGCTAAGGATAAATTTTACTCTCCTAACGCAACAGTTAAATTGTCATCAATCTTCGTCACTTTCAATAATCCTTGTTTTGTTAAGGCCTTGATGCTTACATCCCATTGTTTGCCACTTAAACCTGCTTTCATTTTCAAGGTATTCAAGTCCATGGTTCCAATGCCTTCCACTAAATCGAAAATCAACTGTTCATTTTCACTTAACTCAATTTTTACTGAATGCACTTCTGGTCTCATTTGAGGGAAAAACAATACTTCTTGAATCGACGGATTATTGGTTAAATACATAATCAAACGGTCCATTCCAATTCCTAAACCTGAAGTTGGTGGCATACCGTATTCCAATGAACGCAAGAAATCGTAATCAATAAATTGTCCAGCTTCGTCATCCCCTTTCTCTGACAAACGCACTTGCTCTTCAAAGCGCTCACGTTGATCAATCGGATCATTTAATTCAGAATACGCATTGGCAACTTCTTTTCCGCAAATCATTAATTCAAAACGCTCGGTCAATTCTGGATTGTCGCGATGCTCTTTACACAATGGCGACATTTCTTTCGGATAATCTGTAATGAATGTTGGTTGAATGTATTTTCCTTCACACTTTTCTCCAAAAATTTCGTCAATCAACTTTCCTTTGCCCATTGTATTGTCAACGGCAATTCCCATCCCTTTCGCAGCTTCGAAGAGCTCTTGTTCTGATTTACCGCCAATATCAAATCCAGTGAAATCAATAATTGATTGTCGCATGGTAACACGCTTATACGGTGCCTTGAAGTTGATTTTATGTTCTCCAAATTTAGTTTCTGAAGCACCATTCACCGCGATTGCACAATGTTCTAACAAACGCTCGGTGAAATCCATCATCCAATTGTAATCCTTGTAGGAAACATAGATTTCCATTGCCGTAAACTCTGGGTTGTGCGTGCGATCCATTCCTTCATTTCTGAAGTTTTTAGAGAATTCGTAAACACCATCAAATCCACCAACAATCAATCTTTTTAAATACAATTCATTCGCAATACGCATATACAAAGGCATATCCAATGCATTGTGATGTGTCACAAAAGGTCGAGCAGCTGCTCCTCCCGGAATTGATTGCAAAACTGGTGTTTCAACTTCCATGTAACCAGCATCATTAAAGAAATTCCGCATGGCAGAAAACAACTTCGTACGCTTAATAAAAATATCTTTTACGTGCGGGTTAACCACTAAGTCAGCATAACGTTGTCGGTAACGCATTTCTGGATCAGTAAAAGCATCATGAACCCGACCTTCCGCATCCGTTTTAGGCAAAGGAAGCGGTTTCAACGATTTACTCAATAAGGTAAACTCTTGCACATGAACAGATAATTCGCCCACTTTCGTTGTAAACATATATCCCTTCACACCAATGAAGTCACCTAAATCCAATAATTTTTTAAAAACCTGATTGTACAAAGTTTTATCTTCACCCGGACAAATTTCATCGCGGTTAAAATACAACTGAATACGTCCTGATGAATCTTGTAACTCCGCAAATGACGCTTTCCCCATGTCGCGCTGACTCATCATACGACCAGCCAAACAAACCTGTTTACCCTCTTCAAACTTTTCCTTTATCTCAGTCGCATAATCAGTTACTGGATATAAATCAGCCGGATAGGGATTGATTCCCAATTCACGCAATTTATTCAACGATTCTCTTCGCTGAATTTCTTGTTCAGAAAGTTCAAAAACACTCATTTTATTAATAAATTAAGGCTGCAAAGATACGGGAGAATTATGAATTATGAATTATGAATTATGATTTTGACAATCAACATCTTGATTAATTGACTTTGGTTGTTTAAAAATATTAATTTTTTGTTCTATATTCTTTGTTCATTATTTTAACTTTGGACCATGGATTTCAATACCGTAAAAGCTTTACACATCATTTTTGTAGTCAGTTGGTTCGCTGGACTCTTTTATATTGTGCGTTTGTTTATTTATCACACGGAAGCACAGGAAAAGCCTATTCCAGATCGAACGATTCTTTCTAATCAGTTTGAAATTATGGAGAAAAAATTGTGGTGGATCATTACAACTCCTGCAATGGTATTAACAATGGTATTTGGAACGTGGATGATACTATTGAACCCAGATTATTATCTATCCGCTACCTGGATGCATTTGAAACTAGGGTTTGTTGGACTACTGTTGGTATATCATTTTGTTTGTCAAAAAATCATAAACGATTTAAAAAAAGGCGTTTTCAATTGGAAATCGAATAGTTTGCGTATTTGGAATGAAGTGGCGACACTAGCTTTGGTTGCAATTGTATTTCTGGTCGTAATGAAGGATTCACTCAATTGGATTAAAGGAACAATTGGCTTCTTTGCTGTTGCAATCGGCTTGATGATTGGAATTAAAATCTACAAAAAACTAAGGACAAAATAAATAGACGGGTCGTGGCTAGTCTTTACATTCACGACATTTTTCTATATTTACACAACAATAATTTCTTGCCATGTACAACAATCTGATTACCGAACAAAAAGGACATATTTTAATTATAACTATTAACCGTCCCGCTCAATTAAATGCCTTAAATAAAGAAACAATCGATGAGTTGCACATGGCTTTGGCTGCTGGAGATGAAGAATCTTCTACAGGAGTAATTATTTTGACTGGTTCTGGTGAAAAAGCATTTGTTGCAGGTGCAGATATTAAAGAATTTGCTGATTTCTCTATCTCACAAGGAGGAGAATTAGCGATGAATGGCCAGAAAATTCTCTTTACTTTTTTAGAAAATTTATCTACACCCGTAATTGCTGCTGTGAATGGATTTGCACTTGGTGGTGGATTGGAATTGGCAATGGCATCACACATACGTTTAGCATCTTCAAACGCTCGCATGGGATTGCCTGAAGTTTCATTAGGAGTTATTCCTGGTTATGGAGGAACGCAACGTTTGACGCAATTAGTTGGAAAAGGAAAAGCCAACGAAATGGTATTCACTGCTGGGATGATTAAGGCTGATGAAGCACTTTCTTGGGGACTTGTCAATTATGTTGTTGAACCAGAAGAATTGATGAACAAAGCAGAAGAAATTGCTAAAAAGATTTTAAATAATTCACCAACAGCTATCGCATCTGCAATTCGTTCAATTAATGCGAATTTTGAAGATGGCGTGAACGGATATGAAACGGAAATCGAAGAATTTGGTAAATGTTTTGGGACAGAAGATTTCAAAGAAGGTACACGTGCATTTTTAGAAAAACGCAAACCTAACTTCAGAGCGTAATGTCCAACCCGATAAAGAAATTATTGGGTCAAACGGCTGTTTATGGTCTGTCAAGTATTGTTGGCAGACTTTTAAATTATTTATTAGTACCACTCTACACGGCTGTCTTTGCAAATCCTTCAGATTATGGAGTTGTTTCAGAATTGTATGCGTGGGTAGCGTTTTTAGTTGTTTTCTTGACCTTTGGAATGGAAACTACTTTCTTTCGCTTTATTCAAGACCACGAGGATAAGGAAAAAGTTTTTCGCAACAGTTTTCTCACCGTCATAGGTGTAAGCATTATCTTCTTTTTCATCTTAATTTTCTTTAATCAGGATATCGCAGATTTGATGCTCTATTCAAATCACAATGAATATATTATTTTACTCGGTGCGATTGTTTGCATTGATGCGATCACTGCCTTACCCTTGGCAAAATTACGAGCCGAGGAAAAAGCCTTTCAATTCGCTGGAATTCAATTTGCGTCAATCGCTGTCAATATTATATTGAATTTAATTTTAATGTTGGTAGTTTTTGATCCCACACGACCAGAGGAAGGAGTACTTTTTATCCTTTTTGCCAACCTGATTGCTTCTTTGGTAAAACCGCTTTTGTTGTACAAACACTTTTTCAATCTCCGCTTTATTTTTGATACACAACTAGCCAAAACAATGCTGATTTACGCAGTTCCATTGGTTATTGCTGGATTTGCAGGTATTGTAAATGAAACCATCGATCGAATTTTACTCAAGCATATGCTTTACGATGGGATCAATGCAGCTTCGCTCACCTATGCTGAAGGACAAGTGGGTATTTATAGTGCTTGCTACAAATTGGCCATGCTCGTAACCATTCTTTTACAAGCCTATCGCTATGCGGCAGAACCCTTTTTCTTTTCTCAATTTAAAAATGAAGACAAGAATAAAATCTATGCGAAAGTGATGAATATATTCATTGCTATCGTTTGTTTGGTTTTCTTAGTCGTCTCCTTAAATATTGATATTTTTAAAGAATTCATTCGAAATGAAGCATATCATGAAGGTTTGTATGTTGTGCCTATTTTACTATTAGCAAACGTCTTTTTAGGCATTTACTACAATCAAAGTATTTGGTACAAGTTGAGTGGTCAAACAAAATTCGGCGCCTACATTGCTATCGGTGGCGCATTTTTAACGATTATCATTAATTTCCTTTTTATTCCAACTTATGGCTTTGAGGCAAGTGCATGGGCAACATTAATTGTCTATGCTTTTCAAATGGTTGCGTCCTATCTCTTAGGTCAGAAATATTACCCTATCAACTATAATTTACGCAAATTCGCCTTGTATTTAGGACTTGCCATTTTTCTGTTTTTGTTTGCCAAACTTATTGGATTAGAAAACACAAGCGCTCGATTTATTTTCCATAACCTACTTATTGCTTTATATGTTGGCCTTGTTTATACAATGGAAAAATCAAATTTGAAGTTTAAATGACTTTATGTTCATTCTTTTGTTGATTAATGCAGGGTCACATCTTCGTTTCATCTCCTGACTTTTGTTAATTTTGGAACATATATCTAGCACATATGCACGTTAAAATCAATAATCAATCAAAACATCTGCTGCCAATGTACGAAACAGCGGGCTCAGCAGGGATGGATATTCGTGCTCACATAGAGGCGTCGATTGAATTAAAACCACTACAACGCGCATTAATTCCGACAGGATTATTTATAGAAATTCCAGTTGGATATGAATGTCAAGTCCGCCCCAGAAGTGGATTAGCGTTAAAGAAAGGAATTACTGTTTTAAATTCGCCGGGGACAATTGATGCTGATTACCGAGGTGAGATTGGGGTTGTTTTAATAAATCTTTCAGATGAAACGTTTGTCGTTGAGGATGGAGAACGTATTGCCCAATTGGTTTTTGCTTCAGTTAAACAAGCACAATGGGAAGTAACGACTGAATTATCAGATACCGAAAGAGGAACTGGTGGATTTGGAAGTACAGGAGTGAAATAATTATGAATGATGAGTTATGAATTCAGAATTCCAAATCACAAATTGAAAGCATGAATATAATTGTTCCAATGGCGGGACGCGGAAGTCGCCTTCGTCCACATACTTTAGTTACACCAAAACCCTTGGTTCCTGTTGGTGGTAAGCCAATTGTTCATCGTTTGGTTGAAGATATCGCTGCAGTTTGCAGTGAAAATATTGATGAAATTGCTTTTGTAATTGGCGATTTTGGTGATGAAGTAGAAAAAGAATTACTAGCCGTTGCTGCAAGTTTAGGGGCGAAAGGTTCAATTCATTATCAAGATCAACCACTTGGTACAGCTCACGCAGTTTTGTGTGCGAAGGAAAAATTAGTAGGTCCAGTTGTGGTTGCTTTTGCAGATACCTTGTTTAAAGCAAATTTTAAAATTGACCCGAATGATGATGGGATTCTTTGGGTGAAACAAATTGAAGATCCAAGTGCTTTTGGTGTGATCAAAATGAATGAAAAAGGAGAAATCATCGACTTCGTTGAAAAACCGAAAGAATTTGTTTCAGATTTAGCGATGATTGGAATTTATTATTTCAAAGATGGCGCACGTTTAAGAACAGAATTAGAATATTTAATTGACAATAATATCATCAAAGGAGGCGAGTACCAATTGCCTGATGGATTGCGCCGTTTAACTGAGGCAGGTTACAAATTTAAACCAGGTGAAGTAATCGAATGGTTAGATTGTGGAAACAAAGAAGTGACCGTTCACACCAATCAGCGGGTCTTAGAATATGATGCAGAAAAAAACAAACAAATGCTTGCGTCTTCTGCTAAAATCATCGATTCTGTAATCATACCTCCATGTTTTATAGGTGAAAATGTTGTGATAGAACGTTCTGTAGTTGGACCACATGTTTCTATTGGAGAAGGCACTAAAGTCTCGAACTGCAACATAACGAATAGTAATATTCAACGGAATTCGTTGCTGTCTGGAGTAAATATTGCGAATTCAATGGTTGGTTCGAATGTGACATATTCAGCTTTGGCTCGGGATTTGAGTTTGGGCGATTACTCAAATTTAAGTGAATGAAAAACTTCCTTTATTTAATTCTCGTTTTTCTTACTATAACTGCTTGTGGAACCCGTAAAAAAGTGGATTCAGCAGCGGCAAAACATGATCCAGTTTACATAGAGGCTTTTCACGAAGCCGTGCGTATGAAAATACGAGGTCAAGTCAACGAAGCAATCACAGGATTCGAAAAGTGTTTAATAATTCGTCAAGATGACGATGCGGTCTATTACGCTTTATCTCAATTGTATTTGCAAAAAAATGATCGTACAAAATCTGCCGAAAATATTCAAAAGGCAGGAAAAATTGATCCAGATAATATTTGGTACACCCAAGAAATTGCCTATATGTTCTTTGAATCAGGCAATTTTACAGAAGCGATAAAACAGTTTGAAAAGTTAGTAAAACATGAACCACGAAATGTTGAGTGGATTTATGGCTATGCTGAAAGCTTAGTGAAAGCAGGTAAAATATCAGATGCTATTAAAGCGTATGATAAAATGGAAGAACAAATTGGAAAACATCCTGAATTGGCCATTCAAAAATTCAATCTTTATCTTCAATTAAAGCAAGACGAAAAAGCCCTTAATGAAATAAATTCTGCTCGTGAAGAATTCCCTCAAGATGGACAATTAATTGCTGCTTTGGTAGATTATTATTTTCAAAAAGGACAGCAAGAGAAGGCAATTAGTATGCTAGAAGAATTGGTTCTTGCTGACCCTCAAAATGGCCGTGCACATTTAGCACTTGCCGACGTATACCGCAAAAAAGGCGAACAAGCGAAAGCGTATGTTGAACTGAAAAAAGCATTTGCATGTGAGGATGTAACAATTGACACCAAAATGCAAATTCTTATTACTATTCATGAGAACAGTGTGAAGATTGATCCTGAAGTTCTGGAACTGGTCGATATGGTAGTTCAAATGCATCCAACAGAAGCGAAAGCACATTCCATTCGTGGCGATTATATGTTACGTCTCGAGAAAGATGATGAAGCCTTGAAATCATACAAAGAAGCATTAAAATATGATAAGAAATTGTTCCCCATTTGGAACCAGGTGATGATTATGGAATACCAGATGAACAATTTTGAAGATTTATATGTGAGTAGCAAAGAATGTTTAGAATATTTCTCCACAATGCCAACAGTTTACCTGTTAAATGGAGTTAGTGCCGTTCAACTAAAAAAATATGAAGAAGCACTTTTAACCTTAGAATCTGGTGTTGAATTAGTCGTAAATGACAAAAGCACAGAAGCAGAGTTTTATGGTCAAATGGGGGAAGCAAATTTCGGACTTCAGCAAAATGATCAAGCTAAAGAAAATTATGAAAAAGCGCTGAAAACAGACCCGAAAAGTTTGCTTCTTAAAAGCAATTACGCCTATCGCTTGGCATTCATTAAATCAGAATTAAGTAAAGCGCTGAATTTAATAGATGAAGTATTGAAACAGTCAGCGTCAACAGCTGTGTTTAATGACACAAAAGGATTTGTGCTTTTTCAATCAGAAAAATATGCGGATGCCAAACTATTTTATGAAAAAGCTGATCAATTAAAACCAAATGATAAATTAACCGTTGAACACCTTGGTGATGCCTATTTCAAATTAGGGGATAAAGAAAAGGGATTGGAATATTGGAAAAAAGCTAAAGAATTAGGGTCCAAGAATAAAAGTCTCGATAAAAAAATTGAAAAGAAAGAATATTATGATCCATCATTTTAAGCGACTAACACTTTATGTGTTGGGTATTTTCTTTCTTGCTGCTTGTAATAAGCATATTACAGAAACAGAACAAGAGAAATTGCCTCGAAAAAAATTGCAAGATCTTGTTTTCATATTGGATAGTATTTCTGATTTCAAACCTGATTTGTTCTACACGAAAATTAGTACAAAATTCAGCGATACAAATCGTGATATATCTTTCAAAACCTCTATCAGAATGGTTAAAGATAGTGCCATCAACACAATGATTACCTATGCTAGCTTGCCAATTGTCACTTCTATGATAACCAACGACAGCGTGGTAATCGTTAACAAAAAAGACAAGTGTTACATTCGTCAAAGTTTGGATTATATCAAAGAAAATTTTGCGGTGGATTTCACGTTTAAAAATATTGAAGAATTGATTCTTGGTTTACCAGTCGATTTTGATAGTACTCAAAAATATTTTATGGTCCATGATCCTTACAATTATATTATTTCATCCCATAAGAAAAGAGAAATGAGACGAAATGAACGTTTGGCCAAGGAAGATTTAGTTATTCAATATATTCTCACAGATGATGCAAAAGGATTGAAAGGACTTTATATTGAAAGTCCATCCGATTCGGCCAGTATTAAAGTTGATTATATTTCTCGTGAAACAATTGGAGGATTTAATTTGCCAAAAGAAGTTTTTATCCAAATAATTTCACCCCGAAATAACATGCGTATTTCGATGGGTTATGAAAAAATGGAAGTAAATGAGCGCAGAGAGTTAATACTTATAATACCTGAGAATTATGAAGAATGTAAATAAACTTTTAGTTCTTTTATTCATCTTTATTGCTGCTGGACAAGCATTTGCACAATCAAGTGAAAAACTAAAGACGGAGCAGGATCGTTTAACGAAGAAAATTTCAAACACGAAAAGTTTGCTCGATAAAGTGAAGACCAATACGGAAGCTTCATTGAATGAATTGAAAATCATCGACAAGCAAATTCAATTTCGAGAGGATTTAGTGCGCAATTTTGACAACCAAATTCGCGGTGCTGAATCTAAAATTAGTGAAAAAGATAAAGAAATAATTAAGCTAACTGAAAAGCTTAGTCGATTGAAAAACCAATATAAAAAACTCCTTATCTATGCCTACAAGCACCGAAATAAATATGGAAAATTGATGTACATTTTTTCTTCTGGCAGTTACTTTGAAGCAATTAGACGCAACAATTATTTAAAAAGGGTTTCCGAAATACAACAAAAACAATTTTTGATTATTCAACAACATCAAGGCTTAATCAAAAATGAAATTCAAACCATTCAAAAAGAAAAGGAATATAAAGTTCAAATTCTCGATGAGAAAAAAATTGAGCGAGATCAGATTGCAAAAGACAAAATCAAACAAGAAGTTGTCTACAATAAATTTAAGTCTGAGGAAGGAAAGCTATATGCTCAAATGAAGGAAGATGAGCGGAAAAAGGCAGAATTGAATCAGAAAATTAGTGCTGCTATCCAAAAAGAAATTGCTGCTGCTGAAGTAAAACGCAAAAAAGCAGAAGAAGCCGCTCGCAAGAAAAGTACAACAGCATCGACCACTAGCGGAACAGCAACTAACACAACAACAGCCAGTGATAAAAAAGAAACAATTTTCACGGAAACAAAAGAAAGCGCAGCCTTGAGTAAAAGTTTTGAAGGAAATAAAGGGAAATTACCTTGGCCTGTAGAAAAAGGAACGATTACTGAAGGGTTTGGAAGAAATACGCATCCAACCTTACCGAATGTGGTAACCAATAACAATGGAATTGATATTAGCGCCCCTAAAAACGCACAAGTTCGAGCCGTTTTTGAGGGAGAAGTAACTAGTGTATTGAACATTCCGGGTGCTGGAAAAGTAGTGATTATAAAACATGGAAATTACCGAACAGTTTATAGTAATTTGCAAGACACTTACGTTTCTGCGGGATCCAAAGTAAGCACAAAACAAGCTATTGGTTCATTGCTGAACAAAGAAAATAGTGCTGTATCACTCTCGCATTTTGAAATCCATCAAGTCGTTGGAACTGTTGTAAATTGTCTCAATCCATCCCTTTGGGTGGCAAACTAAACGAGAATGTTGAAACTCTTTTTATTCGCTGTATTTATTGCGCAATTTATTGCTGTCTCAGCCCAAGACACCTTGAGTATTTGCTCTTTTAATATTCAATTTCTTGGACATTTTAAAAACCGTGAAGATGCAGTGTTGGCCGAAATTGTTAAAAATCATGACATCGTCGTTGTACAAGAACTCGTTGCAGCTCCAAATGATGGGAAATATCCAGATGGTGCCGCATTTAAAAAGGATCTTGAAAGTGCAGCCTTCGTGGATGAAATGACGAAAAGAGGTTTTGATTATTGGTTATCAACAGAAGATACAGGACCGACAAAAAACCACACTCCTACAACAGCAAGTGAATGGTGGATTGTCTTTTATAAAAAAACAGCCGTTCTGCCCGATACATCACGCTGCTTTGGTTTTATTTCGTCACCCTTAATGAATAATTCCGTTTACGAGCGAGTGCCGTATGCTTTCCCCTTCAAATCGCTTAAAGGTAAATCAAACTTCACCTTGATTTCTGTGCATTTAAAACCAGGAGATAGTGCGCTCGAAAAACAAACTCGTCAAAATGAACTGAAAGAATTATTCAAATGGACATCAACTGTTGCAGAATCAAATAAAGATTTTTACGTTTTGGGAGATTGTAATATTTATAGTTTGTCGGAATTTGAACATTTTAAAAGTCAAAATATAAGGAGTTTAAACGAAGCTTGTCTTAGCACTAACACGTTGATGTATGGTGATCCAACAAAAGGGAATCCATATGATCACGTTTTCTATTCTTCTTATTCGAAAGAAGATATCCTTAAAGGATCGTTTGAAGTCATTGATTTAAAGAAAGCCATTTTAGATAATTCCAAAAAAGGTCAGTACAACATGGAGCCTTATGTTCATGATGATTTCCGAACGCAATTTTCCGATCACACGCCGATTGTATTTAAAATTGTTATAGGTAAGGATAGTGATTTTTAGTTTACACTAAACTGTTTAGTGTAAACAATAATATGTAAATCGTCTTCATATAGGTGCACATATTTGAAAAACTGAATTTTTGCAAATTAAAATTTGGAACTACTGATCAACGATTGTTATAAGAAATTCAAGAAACAACACAGAGATTCGAACAGTACTATTTCAATAATCTTTTATTCAACGAAATTTCCAAGGCAATAAATGCAGCGCACATGGCCCAAATTGGAACTGCGGCTTTGTCAGTATCCATAAAATTATTCAAAATCCCATGAACGAAGTACGTCGTTAATGATAAAATCATCGATAAGATGATTACACGAGTCTCTCGCTCTTCTTTTGGCCAACGATTATACAATGTTATACCTTTATAAAAAATAGCGCCTACAATCAATAACATCGCTATTAAACCAAGTGCACCCATTTCTGCTAATGGTCCTAAATATTCACTATGTGCATTTCCAGCATCACCAAAATTGGTTGAAATGATGGTAAGGTTCTCTGGATCCTGAAAACGGGCATATTCAAAGGCATAAGTTCCTGGACCAAATCCAAAAAAAGGACGTTCCTCGTACATCGAAATTGCACACGACCAGCGGTTGATTCTTTCGAGATTCGAAGCGTCTGTGGTCACATTGGTTGCAGATTGTAGTTTTTCGCCAAATTCTTCTGTTGTATGCTCCGATTTATTGCGCGCCAATTCCATTTGAATGGCGTCCCACGAAAAGAAAAGTGTTGTTCCAAAAAACAAGGTGATCCCAGCAATTAAACTGAATTTAATTTTAAAATGAATCAATGCCCAAACTCCCAAAGCAGCGAAAATACTTAGCCAAGCTGCTCGTGTATAGGAGAAGTACAAGCCTAAAAGTGTGATTCCAATAAATGAAATGATAATTGCTTGAAATAGTGGACTATGCTTTTTGGAAAAATACAAGCCAAAAACAAGTGGTACTATAAGTGCCACAATTGCACCATAAATTGTGTGATCTTTAAAGAATGGCCACATCACCCAATGTCCTTCTTTTTCACCAAAACGGTAGCTCGCATGCACTACTAGTGTGTACATAATGGCAATCATCATCCCGAGAATAAACAACCAAATAAAACGCTTGATATTAATAGCGTCGCGGAAAATATAGGTTCCAAATAATAAAATAGGGATAATAAACCACAAACGGGCAAGTAAAAATTTAAAGGATGCTATAGGATTTATACTCGTAATTGAGGTGATGAAAATCCAAAAAAGATAAAATCCAACTGCCCAAATTATGGGATTCTTCCAAACTGATGGGTCCAAAATAGGCTTTCGAAATTGTAGGAGCATAAAGAGCAACATGAAACCAAAAAGCATCGGCTCTGTTGGAATAAAGAGCCCAAAACTGTCCGTGTATTCCTCAATGTTAATCGAAATTGGCGTAAGAAAAGCAATACTTAAAAAAGTCCATTCTGAATAAAAAATAGCAAAATAAACGGCTAATAAACCAATCGGAAAAAGCGACAAATAGGCTTGATCTCTCCATGTAAAGAACACAGAAAGTAAAATATATACTAATCCTGCTAAGAGAAAAAGGCTATTTCGCTTGTTGAGTTGCACTTATTAAGCAATTTTCTTCAACTCTTTCAATCGATCACTAACCAATAAAGCGAATACCATGAAAAGAAAAGCGCCGATTGTAGAAAGTAATACGATAATCATACGCTTCGGCTTATCTTTCTTATCGGCGACAACTGCCTTTTCTACAACGAATTTATGGTTGAATAAGGTATTCGCATCCGATTCAGCTTGTTCGTATGACTCTAGGAATTCTTCGAGCTTGGTAATTTTCTCATTTCGGATAAATTCCAATCCATCAAAAGTAGAACCATGCTTTAAATTGATGTCAATCATTTTCTTAATCTCTGCCTTTTCTGTTGCACTTTTTGAATCCACATAGGCTTGAAATAAGTTCGTACGTCCTTCCAAGGAAACAACTCCCAATTCACTTAAACTGTCCAACTTCTGAAGAATGGATTCTCTTTCTGTTTCCATTTGTTGTTTCTTTCGCATGTTGATTTCGAAAGCAGGAAGAGTACGTTCGGCCACCATGTCATTTTTTACACTATCAATTAAATCAACAATTTTATTCGCCATATCGGCAGCTTGTTGTGGATTACGGTCTAAAACATCAATTTGAATTGAGCCATAACGTGTTCGAACAAATAGAATGTGCTCTTCATATTTCTTTACTAATTTATAGTGTTTGTTAGGGTCATTATCATCAATGTTATAATGCTTAAACAAATCAAATTCTTTTACAATTTTATCCCGAATTCGAGAAGATTGAAGAATTTGAACCAATTGTTCGGCTTGTTCTTCCTCACCAAAATCCATTGCTGCTGCTTTCGCATTTCGCTGTTCAGAAAACGATACTGTACTTGTCGCCGCTGGGAAAACAATCGCTGTTGAACGAAACAATGGCGTCATTAAAAAGGAAACGATTATGGAAACTATTGCAGCTGCAGTGGTAACAATTAAGATGATTTTTCTTTTTTTCCAGACAAAAATCAATAAATTTTGTCTTTCTGTCTCAAGTATAGTTGTTTGTTCAGTCATTCAATCCAAATTTTCAGTGCGAATTTACAGTTTTATTAGGTTTTACCCGTGACTAATAACTACAAAGCATACTTTTTATTTTCTCAATGAAATGAAAGTTTACAATTCCTCCTTTTTAAGAATGGCGAATATACTTTTGAAATCAATAAATCGGTGTACGAAAAGCAGAATAAATCCACCTACAATTTGTATTATTAATAAATAATTCACACTTGGGATAAAAAGAATCATAAGTAACATCCAAGCGATAAAAGCGAATAGGTGAATGATTGTTTTAGATGGAAAGTTGATTTTTAACAACCAATGTGCATAGATCAATTGAGCAAACGCGGTAAGTGATTGGGTGATAATTGTTGCCAATGCGGCACCCATTGCTCCGTACATTGGAATCAAGTAAATATTAACCCCAATATTTGCTAAAACACCTACTAATGAAATCTTATTCAAAAATTTAAGGTTACCACCAGCAGTTAGCAATGTTCCATAAATTAAACTGATTGACATAGCGATGAAGCACCACATCAACAATTGAAAAGAAGGAACAGACTCTGTAACATTGTTTTTGTAGATTAAAGAAAGGATGTCTGTTGCATGAGCATGGCAAACAAAACCAATCAGAATTGCTCCACCCATTAGCAAGTTTCGAGATTGATTCAAAAGTGATTCCAGGTCTTTACTTTTGTTTTTAAGTAAACGGGCAAAAATTGGTAAAAGCAAATTTGCGAAGATCATTCCGAACATGAAAAGTGCATCGAGCAATCGAAAACCCTGTGCATACACGCCTGCCTCATACGCACCATTGGGATGAATACGCTCCAACATGACTGAATCTGTTCGCGTATAAATCATCATCAATAAGATCAATAGGGCATAAGGATAGCTTTTTCTTAAGATAGCAAAAGAAAAAGCTTTGTTCAATTGAAATTTGGGAATTCCTGTTTTGTGAATCAGTAAAGCGAATGCAGTAATTGCCGTTAAACCATAAGCTACTGTTTGCATCCAAATAAACCACTCGATTTGAAAATCTCTTTCTGTGACATTGGCAAACAAGACTGTTCCACAAATCAAAATCAACAACAAACGATCTAAAACAGAGATAATAGCATCTGTTTTAAACAAATGTAAACCGCCGAAGTGACTTCGAACAAACGATATTAACGTTACTAGGAGTTGATTGAAAACTAAAACGCTCAATAACATCAATTGATTTGAATCATAACCGAAAACGAGCGCCATGATGAGCGTTAAAGAAGCGTATAGAAAAAATAAGATAAGTCGAAAACTCATTATTTTGCCCCAATAGCGTCCAACTAAATGCGGGTACTGAGCAATATTCTTGGTGGTGTAATTATTAATTCCAACGTCTAGCAGAATATTAAAAAGAAAGGAAAGGTTCAGTAAAGAGAAATACAAACCATAAGCACTGGTTCCTACTTGATTTTGCACGCTTGCATCAATTCCAAAAATTGCCAAGGGCTTAATCAATAAATTAAGCACAATAATCAATAGTAAACTTGACAAAAACTTTTTTTGCATGCGTGAAATTAACGCAAATCAGAATGATTAATTGGAAATAAAGATAAAATTCTGACTAGAATGAACATTTTTATCGAAAGGAACCAATTTATTATTCAACACGATATGCGGATTATAGTTCATTCCTTTAAGGTATTCAAGACAGTTTTTACGATTTTCATTATCCCATAATTCGGCATAAATAATCGGATGATTGTTTTCCAGAATACGTTTACCTCCTTTGAGCGCGTAAAATTCAAAATTCTCTACGTCAATCTTAATTCCTTGAATTGGACTTCCATTCAATAAATTATCTAAGGTATTTACAGGAACTTGGAATTCTTCTCCTTCATTCCATTCCGTTATTGAGGGATGTTTAACATGACTTAAACCTTGCATTTTTGTTTTACCTTGATGAGGTAAGATCATATCAACATTTCCTTCAGATTCACCAACAGCCACCTCATGTATTTTAATTCCTCTTAAGCCAAAATGATGAATGATTCGCTTTAGGACAGAAATGTTATCTGGGATTGGTTCAATAGCGTGAACAGTTGTATTTGGAAGGTTCTGAGCTAGGTGAACTGTCATAATACCTAAGTTAGCACCAATATCAAGGACATCTCCTTTGCCATCCTCTAACATCGATAAGAAATGGAAGAAATCTTTTTCATTAGCATCAGAACGCAATGTTTTGATTTTAAATCGCGCAAATACATACAGGTATGTTCGAAAACCCAATAATCTTTGTAATATGTATTTGATACTATTCTTCACTTCCTCTTAAACGCCGCAAAAATAGAAAAAGTTGGCGAGTAATCGTGAACCTTGGGTTCTTAAGTGCGAATTAATTTAACAAAGGTTGTTTGAAACACACTTCGAGTGACCAAATATCGCTTTTTACTTAATTAGAAACTTGAATCCTTTTCCATGAACATTCATGATCTCAATGGCTTCATCTTCTCGTAAAAGTTTACGCAATTTAGCAATGTAAACATCCATACTACGACCGTTGAAATAATTGTCATCACCCCAAATAGCTCGCAATGTAGCTTGGCGATCCAAGATTTCATTTTCATTTTTCACCAACAATTGCAGCAATTGATTTTCCTTTGTGGTGAGTTTTTTTACCCCTTCAGCTAAATGCAACAAACGCAATTCAGGCTCATACTTTATTTTACCGATGAATAATTCTTCATTAGCATCTTTTTCTTGGTTCATTTCTGAGCGACGAATTATCGCAGTGATCCGAGCCAATAATTCTTCCATTGAAAATGGTTTTGTCAAATAGTCATCCGCTCCAACAGAGAAACCTTGAAGCTTATCATCCTTCATTGATTTTGCAGTCAAAAACAAGATTGGCACTTTTTTATCTATTTCCCGAATTTCTTTCGCAAGTGTAAACCCATCCATCTCTGGCATCATTACATCGAAAATGCAAAAATTATAAATTGATGAATTAAAACGTTCGAAAGCAATCTTTCCGTTACGCGCCAAATCAACTTCAAAACCTTTTGTTTTCAAATAGGTGTGTAATAATTTACCTAAGTTTTCGTCGTCTTCAGCTAATAAAATATTCAGTGGTTTGCTCATAATTCTTTTATATTACAAGAGTGAATTCAGATCCCTCTCCATATTTACTTTTAACAATAATATTCCATCCATGTAGCTCCGAAGCAGTTTTCACATAACTCAATCCAAGTCCAAATCCCTTGACATTGTGCACATTGCCAGTTGGAACGCGATACAATTTATCGAATATTTTTGACAAATGCTCTTTTCTAATTCCTACACCATGGTCTTTAACGGTCAAGTGTATCTTCTTATTTTCTCTTGACAAACTTATTTCAATGTCTGGCGCTTTTTCACTGTATTTAATTGCATTATCAACTAGGTTGGTAATAATATTCGTTACGTGCATTGGATCACCAATAATTTCAAATTGTTCCGATGGTAATTTTAGGACTATACTTCCATTGCTGTTTTGAATTCTGAATTGCGCATGATGTGCCACTTCATGAATTACTTCATTCAAAATAATCGGCTCCTCTCTTAATCTTTCTTCACCTCTATCCAACACTGCATTTTGAAGGATGCGTTCAACTAATAGACTCAAACGTTTATTTTCATCTTGAATCATTTTAACATAAGGCTGAACATCTTCATTGCTCTGTCGCATCATGTCTTGGTCACTCATTGCTTCACAAGCCAGAGAAATGGTCGAAATCGGCGTTTTGAATTCATGCGTCATATTTGAAATGAAATCATTCTTCATTTCAGACAGTTTCTTTTGCGTCAAAATGGTTCTAAACATGAAGATCATCGCACTGATAATAATCGCCATTAAGGTCAAACTTATTGCCAAGGAACCCCACATCTCTTTCAAAATAAAACTCTTTCTTGCTGGAAAATAAAGATGTAAATATAAATTGTCATCTAAAATATTGCTCGGAAACAAGCCTGTATTTCCTGTTTTGAGCGTGTCCAATTTTGTCGAATAATTCAATGGCGCATTTTCAAATTTAATGGGTACTCCAAACTCATCAGCAACCATATACAAGTAGTTTGAAGGTAAATCATCATTGGCAATTTCAGCGCGAATTACAGAATCCAGAAAGGTAACATCGATTCGTTTAGCTGGACTTTCGTATACATTATCTCTGAATGCTTCGCGCATCATGTCATTGACAAATTTTGCTTTTTTGAAAATTTGTTGCATAACGCGGTGATCTAATTGAATTGCTAATTTCACTGAATCACTGGTGGGAATTTTGTTATTTTGTTTATCAAATAAGTCACGCAACTGCCGCACATCTCGAGCGAGCACTTTTTGTTCGGTGCTTAAGCCAGAAATTGAATCATAGGATTTTCCTTTGATAACGAGGTAATTATGAATTTCCCCATTTTCCATCACAGCAGTATCTTGAATGGATATAGACTCTTGAGAAGCCAGTAATTGTTTAAATTCTTGTTTTAGAATGTCCTTGTATTGACCACTGAAATCGCGATTAACTATATGCATATAGCGCCGGATATCCTCTGCTTTTTCGTGACGAATCGCAATTCGTTCTAGGGAAGTAGATAAGTTGTTGCGTAATTGTGTGGATTTTCGGTCATATAATTGAGCTGTTTGAAAAGCCTGAATAACCAATAAAGCCAGCATAGCTAGTATTACCAAGACCCAAATAAAACTTACTCTAATTTTTAACACACAAAAAGTTTTGACGAATGTAACTTGACTTGACCTTGTTTCTGTTGGACTTAACTTTTTTTAACAGCGCAAATGAAGCAAATTTGAGCCTCTAGGCAATCTAATAATACGTTATACAATTAATCTGAACTACATTCGTTCAACTTAAACCTATGGCAAAGAAACGAATACAACGAACATATTGTTTTCTTGGATTATTTTTCATCCATCTTTCCGTTTGCGGTCAGTCTAACAATATACGCTTTTTTGAACGAAAAAAAGAAGCCAAAACATGGGAAGAACAAAGTGTCAAATTAAGCGCTCCGTTTACTACTGATTCTCAAAAAGTATTAGCCGTTTACACATGGATCACAGAAAATATCTCTTATGATTATTCTTCATACATGAGCGGGCAACCCATTCGTTATCAATCGCATGATCGTGTTTACTATCGAAAACGAACGACTTGTACCGGATATTCGAACCTCCTAGTTGCGATGCTTAAGCATGTTGGTATTGCAGCTACAGATATTGAAGGCTTTACACATGATTTTACGCTTGGTCTTGACTCAACTAAGTTGTCTTCCGACCATGCATGGGTTGCTTTCAAGGCTGATGGAAAATGGTTCTTGGCAGATCCAACATGGGACGCCGGTCAAATTGGTATATATGCTCAAATCTCCAGTACAGTAGTCAAAAAATCCTTTTGGAAACGATTAAAAAGCTTTCGTTTAAAGAACTTGTTTCGCAAAAAGAAAAAGAAAGCAACGAAGACAGAAACACGCGTAAAAGTCACTTACCGTTATGGTTTTACACGAAACCCTTCGAGAGCTTACATTTTCATTCCAGCAGAAGATTTTTTAAAAAGCCATTTACCCAACGTGTCACATTTCCAATTGATGGGAAGCCCTATTTCCATGCAACAGTATTGCGATTCGCTTCACTCGTTGGGTAATAAAGTGTATCCGAATAAAGGAAGTTTTAATTTCTCCAGTTTGGACAATCAATTTGAGGAATTAGAACGTCCTGAAAAGTTACTTTGGCTCTCTGATTCATCGCTACTTTACCATCACTTAAATCATGGTGATAAAGCTATTAATGCGCATAATTATTTGGCTTCATATTATGGAGAGCGAACAAATTCTATTCCTATGTTGGACCGATTCATTTCTTATTCTGACACAGTACTTCTGCATTCTTCTATAGCCATAAAATTAAACAAAGGTCTTTTAAATAAAAAACGGAAAGAATTTACAGTCGCATTTTCTGAAGAAAAAACTTCCAGAAATGAACAATTGAAATACATGAATTTTATGCGTGGACATTTGGGAAGAAGTTTAGAAATCTATCGCAAAGGAAAAGATCGCATTCTGTTAAAAGAAAAACCTGCTTTACTAAAAGTGGAAGATCGAATCTATCAATTTACAACAAAAGCAAACAAAACTGATTCCTTAAATTCTTCCAATCCAATTATAGAAAAGGGACTTCAAGGTATAAAAGAACTAAGTGATTCCTTAGAAACACTTCAATTGAAACGCATAACGATTGCTGAAGAATTACATCAAACATTTAGAATATTGGCGGATTCAACTGATGTATTGTTTAATAAGCAAATTGCCTTGCTTTATGAAGGTCAGTTTTTAAATGAATGGGCCATACGACACAATGATAAATTATATACACATCAACTTTCAGTTTTAAATGCTTTTGTAAAGGATAGTTTTAATACTGTTCTTGGTCCACGAAAAAGTTGGTCATATTTGCTTCGTTTAGATCAAGAAATTAAAAAACAGCAACTACTCTGGATCGCCGCTGCGAAAAAAGACAGCACAATCGATCTCAATATGGCCATGAATTTTGCTTACAGCCAATTAATGAAAGGAGTTGACAGAGAAAGACTCATTCAAGATGAACTCCTGAAAAAAGCGGAAATACTTCAATTATATTTAAAATCATCCATCAATCCAACAATTAAAAACTCCTATTTGGACTTGCAAGATGTCACTAAATTGCGCACCATGCGCCAAGCTTATTTGCATAAAATGCTCGACAATAAATATCGCCGTTCAATTCGTGTCCATCAAGTGCTCATTACGAATGCTAAAACTTGGAAGAAGAGTTATTTGGAGCGAAAAAAGAAAATCACTTAAAGAGCATAGACCGCTGCGCTGTTAGAGCATAGACCGCTGCGCTGTTAGAACAAAGACCGCTGCGCTGATAGACTTGTACTTTTGAACAAACTTAATTACAATCCTAAAGAAACATTGGTTTAAGTATTTAGTCCATGCTCCATCCTCCATGTTCTTTTTCTTCAATGCACGATTTTTCTCCAAAGAACGTTGTACTTTCGTAGAGATGTCATTTTTCCGTCACATATTGCTATTAATCCTTCTGGTATTGGGAACAATCCAGGTTTTTGGGCAGACATCTAATTTGCGAAAAAAGTCAATTAATTCAAGTACTGAAGTTATTTTGCTCGATACATTGAGTATTTATCCTAATTCTTTCAAACTTTTTTGCAATCATGTTTTGCTCGGTACCGATTCATATAAGTTGAATCATTCCAAGTCGAGTTTGACAATGATCAACCAATGCGATGGTCAATTGACGGTTGAATATCGCGTTTTACCCATGAACCTCTCAAAAGTGTATGGTTCAAGAGATACCTCGATTATTTACAATGAACAAAAAGGCGATCGCGACAAGTTTTTAATTAGTAATAGCTATGAAGTAAACGATATTTTTGGTGGTGCTTCATTATCGAAATCGGGAAGTATATCTCGTGGAATTTCCTTCGGAAATAATCAAGATTTGGGCGTAAACTCTACTTTAAACCTGGAACTTTCAGGGGATATTGGTCCAAATCTTAAATTAATTGCATCACTTTCTGACGATAATTTGCCGATTCAACCTGACGGAAACACCAATAAATTACAGGAATTTGACCAAGTATTTATTCAAATCTACAATGATCGCTTTAAAACCGTCGCTGGAGATTTTTGGCTGTATAAACCGACAGGATATTTTATGAATTACCGCAAACGGGCCCAAGGTTTAACCATAGAATATACATGGAAGCAAGACAGCAGTTCAGTTTGGAAAACACAAGTCAGTGGTGCACTTTCTAAAGGAAAATTCAATCGTCAAGTAATTCAAGGGGTAGAAGGAAATCAAGGTCCATATCGATTAACAGGTAGTGAAAACGAACCATTTATAACAGTTTTGGGTGGGACAGAGCGTGTATTTATTGACGGGAGACTTCTTGAGCGAGGACAAGAATTTGACTATGTTATTAATTACAATTCAGCTGAAATTGTTTTTACATCTCGCTATTTGATCACAAAAGATTCACGGATTGTCATTGAATTCCAATATTCCGATTTGAATTACGCCCGTTCACTTGTTCAAACATCAACTACTTATTCTTCTAAAAAATTCAATTTTTGGTTGAATGCTTATTCTGAACAAGATGCCAAAAATCAAACCTTACAACAAGAACTTTCTCCTGCCCAAAAACAATTATTGAGTGCTATTGGTGACAGTTTAGAATTAGCACGCGTAAATAGCATCGATTCAGTTGGTTATTTTGAAAATCAAGTATTGTACAAGTTGGTCGACTCACTTGGCTACGATTCTGTTTTAGTTTATTCTGTTAATCAAGATTCGGCATTATACCGCGCGGTTTTCACTTTTGTTGGTCCAGGAAAGGGAGATTACATTTTCAGTAATTTGAATGCCTTAGGGAAAGTTTTCAAATGGATTGAACCAATTGCTGGCGTGCCACAAGGAGATTACATTCCTTCTCGATTGATTATTACGCCAAAGCAAAAACAAATGGTTTCAAGTGGATTTAGTTATCAAATCAACAAGAAACTCAAAGTTGAAAGCGAGTTTGCCTACACTAAAAATGATCTCAATACTTTTTCAAAATTTAGCAGTTCGGATGATGATGGTTACTCTAACCGGAGCAGGTTAATCGGAACGATACCCTTAAGTAGGGACAGCCTTCCTGCTTGGGCACTTGAAACGAAGTTAGAAGTCGAGGCGTTGAATAAAAATTTCGTTCCAATTGAACAGTACCGAGTGGTTGAGTTTGATCGTGATTGGAATACCCGAAACAAAGGCTTTGAGGGTCCGCAATTGTCAACTATTTTGGGAACCAACTTTAAAAATCGTTCGTTCGGGAATATAAATCTTGAAGGTCAGCATTACATCATCGGTGAGGAATATCAAGGCATCCGAACGGCTACGAATGGAACATGGAATCAAAAAGGATTTCGCGCAAAATGGGATGGGAGTTATTTATCCTCTGATGCAACTCGAAAAAATGATTTCATTCGACACAGAGTTGAACTTTCACAAAATTTGAAGTGGTTCAGAATTGGCTATATTGATGATCATGAATTGAATCGCTTTTCAGGAGGATCTATTCAATTAGAACCTTCAAGCTATCAGTTTTTTGATTACCAATTTTATGTGGCTAATGGTGATTCACTAAAAAATCAATTCAAGCTTTTTTACCGAGAACGATTCGATCAACTATCTGATAGTATCAGATTACGTTCGGCAGCAAAAGCCAAAACTGCAGGAGGGGAAATAAAAATTGTACAACTCAAAAATCAATCATTAAATGTTGTTTCTAGCTACCGTGAACTGAAAATCATAGACCCTCAATTGATTCAACAAACACCAGAAAACAGTCTTTTAGGAAGAGTTGATTATGAAGTACGCTTGTTCAAAGGTGCTCTAACATTAAACAACTTTTACGAAGTTGGATCTGGCTTAGAGCAAAAAAGAGAATTTCTCTATATTCAAGTGAACGCTGGACAAGGAATCTATACTTGGATTGACTACAATGCCGATGGTATTAAAGATTTAAATGAATTTGAAATCGCACAATTTGTTGATCAAGCGAGTTATGTGCGTGTTTTTACGCCTAGTAATCAGTACATCAAAACTTATTCAAATGAATTGAATCAGTCGATTTATTGGCGACCAGAACGGATTTGGTCTTCCAAAAAAGGAATTCTCAAGCTGCTTTCTCGATTCTCCAATCAGGCGCGTGTTCGAATTAACCGCAAGACAAACTTGTTTACAGGGGCAGATGCATTTAATCCATTTTCAACCGAAATTCGTGATACGAACTTAATTGCTGCAAACACAAATCTTCGCAATACCCTTTTCTTCAATCGCACCTCATCTATATTTGGCGGAGAATACACGTTTCAAGATGTGCGGAACAAAACACTTTTAGCGACAGGTTTTGATTCACGTGCCAATACCTATCATGAATTGTCGTTTCGTTGGAACATAAAACGTGTGTTTTCAATTGAAACAAAGGGTCAATTAGGGACGAAAGAATCGAACGCAGATTATACAGCGGGCAGAAATTACTTGCTTTCTTACTATTTTATTCAACCCAGCTTTATTTTTCAACCGACAACAAGCTTCAGAATTACCTTAGACGGGAAATATTCCGACAAGCAAAACACACTGGAATTTGGTGGTGAAAAAGCTATTGTTTCAGAAATCGGGTCTACTTTCAAATACAATCAAGCCGAAAAAGGAAGTTTGCAAGGAGGACTTAAACTCGTGCAAATTGACTACAATGGAAATGAGAATTCAGCACTCGGTTTCGAAATGCTGGAAGGATTGCGCGCTGGCACCAATTACACTTGGAATGTTTCTTACCAACGATCCGTTTCCAGAAACCTTCAATTATCCTTGCAATACAACGGACGAAAATCGGAGAATAATCGAACGATACATTCTGGCGGAATGGAGTTGAGAGCGTTTTTTTAGGGAATGGAGGCTGAAGGATATAGGGTGAGGGATTAGAGGCGTGATGAATAAGACATGAGCAGACTTTAGAAATAGAGCGAAAGCCCATCGCCTCAAGCCTAATGCCTACATATTAAAACTAACACTCAATTTCACGTAAATATTTTTCAAGGCGTCAGTAGAAGAATAGGCTCCATAGCGATAGAATCCACCGATTCCAATTCCACTTATACCAGATACCAAAACGTTATTAAGGATTAAACCTCCTTCAAAAAACCCTTTATCCATCGAGCTAAAGGTGACATTATGAGAAGCTTTTAAGTTCATTTCTCCGTAACCGATTGCATGATGAAGTACAATTTGCGGTTCGTTCCATTTTGCTTTTGTTTTGAATTTTGTAAATTCCATTCGGGTAAAAAGTCCAGCTTGGCGCGTATGATAAAACTCCCCTGGCACCATTGTTTCAAAAGTGTTCTTTACCGATAAATTCCACTGCCTACCTGTACCATTACCAACTTGCTGTAAAAACAAAGGCACATCACCAATCGTTTGACCACCCGCTAAACTCCATGAAAATTTACCTAATGCTAAGATTGGAAAATCCTGTTGGATCTCTAAATTGAAACGCGTGTAGTCAAACTGTGCCGTGTAGAATCCTGGCAAGCTTTTCACCACTTTAAAGCGAATCTTTGGGAAGATGGTTCCTTTCGAAATTCGTTGATCACCTAATTGCATTACTCGTTCACGAATGTTCCAAATCAATTCTAAACTTGTTTCAGCCACGTCCGTTTGAGAAATACTTGTAGGTTGATTATTCTGGTCAAGCTGATTAAATTGATAATCTCTGTTAAACCTAATACGTTGGAAATTTCCACCAACACTTACCTTGATATTTGATTTTATGTTTACCGAAAAAACAGCTTCTGCCAAACGCTGATGATCCATATTTTGAATGAAGAAATTTCGATACATGGCTGTTCCAGTTAGCGAAAACAAATCCTTTTGAAAACCAACTCCGCCGCGTTCCATCACATCATCCTGATAGCGCAAATCTAACTTCACTCCTTTTTTACGGTAGAAATGAATGGTAGAATATGCTCCATATTTCCATACCTTATCCCGATTTGCCCAAGCAACATAGCCGCCAATAACAACTGGTTTCATTAGCTTACGGGATGTTTCTAAACCACCACCAAAACGATACCCTTCATACAAATTGAAATTAACCAAGCGCGACACATCAATGTTAAAATAACCAAGTGGAATTTTCCCTTCTGAAAGTATTTTAAAGGCTGCCAAACGGCGATCAAGGTTATTCGCTTTTGACAAGCTATCAATTTTCGTGTAGGTGCGTCTTTCTTTTTCTGTAATGGAATAAATACGCAAAGAATCCCAAATTTCTTCTTTCACCTCGCCGGCCTCTTCGCTGGTTGTGACAGAAACATTATCAAATCCTCTCCTACTTTCATCCTCCAATTGAAAAGAAACATTTTTAATATATGTACTTCCCTTTCCTTCAATAAACGTTTGTTTTAACTTCGGTGAAAGGTTGACACTGCTCATAATGATCTCCGTACTTAATTTGCTGGGGAACCATTTCTTTCCATTTGTAAAGGCGTACTCTTGGACAATTTTTACTTTGTTCGTCAAGGTGTATGAATAAGGCATCGCAATTACTTTTTCAATCGCATAACCATTTGTATTGATGTACAACTGCCCCGTCATTCCTTCAAAATTTTTACCTTTTCTTGGTCGGTAAAAAACAGTAAACGTGGTATCTTTTCCAACAACTGTAGTATCTTGAAGAATAAATAAATAACGATTTGTCCCTCCAAAGGCAATCGGGTTGATATAATTCTTTCCTAAGAGTTGCACTTGGTTCTCATAGAACGAAAAGGACTGCATATCATTCGCGAAAGTGGAAAACATAGGGTCTGTAAAACCTGAAACTTTGTAAGCTGTAATTTCTTCTTTGTCACGCGCTGGAGGGATAAATGTACGAGTTGATGCACTTTCCAACATAAATAAGTATTGTTGATCAAAAAATTGTTGAATTTTTGCTAGAGTCGTATCGCCTTTTTGCGCCACTACGCGGTCGATTTCCTCGCGATTGATGTCAAAGATGAATTTGCTATAACTGTCATATTTAAAAGCATCATTTTCCATTGGATTGTTCAACTTTCGATTTGCAATGGCTTTGTCAATAATCCGATGCGCTGGATTCTCACCAGCTGTTACAAACACTTCTTTAACGTTTTGAATCATTGGTTGAAGTAGAATTACATTGTCAATACAATTCGCCAGAATGACTAAAGTGTCTCTGTATCCACTTGTTTTTATTTCGACCGATAACACCTCGTTTCCAAGACTAAAAACCCCGTCAATATCAGCTAGAAATGGAGATCCAACGAGCGGTTTTACCTTAGCGAAAGGAACACTTTCTTGGGTAAAACTGTCTTTAAGAAAATAGCTTTTTTGTCCGTTAAGATGTAGAACTGTTAAAAAGAACAATGCGAATAGAAGATGTTTCATGGGGTAAATATAGGGAAATAGAAGTAAGGCGGTAGGAATTAGGCGTGAGCTGTTAGGCATTAGCCGGTAAGTGGATAGGCTTGAAGTGAAAGACTTAGAAGGCGCGGGACTATGCTTTTGATTTTTGATAACGAATCATACCGAATAGTAGTTTTGATATTTCATTAATTTGATCTGAAAGGGATAAATACTCTTCTTTTGAAATGTATTTCAAATTGGATGAAATCTCAAGTTGGGCATCTAATTCTGCAGCTGAACCGAGCGATATGTGTAAAAACTGCACGTATTCTTTGGAATAATTTCGAGCAGATCCTTCGGCGATATTTGAAGGGATAGACACAGCAGAGCGTCTTATTTGATTGGTAATTCCAAAAACTTCCTTTTGCGGATAATTGCTAGTGATCTCATACACTTGGGTAACGAGTTGAATGCTTTTTTGGTAAACCAATAGGTCTTTAAAACTTGTCATTTTTTGATAATTAGTGATTAGGTTCTTAAAGTTAAAATGAATTTAATTAAAATCAAAAATCCAGCTAACATAAATTTCTAAAACCCAAAACCACCCGTCTAACCCCTCAAGCCTAATGCCTCGCCTAATTCCTCACGCCTCACGCCTCATGCCTAATTCCTCACGCCTCATGCCTCATGCCTAATTCCTCACGCCTAATACCTAATTCCTCAAGCCTCGCCTAATGCCTAATTCCTCACGCCTCATGCCTAATTCCTCACGCCTCGCCTAATACCTAATCCCTAATTCCTCAAGCCTAACACCTAATTCCTCACGCCTAATACCTATCTTCGTGCCATGTCTCAATTCAATGATTCACTTCGGATATTGAAACACCTATCGATTTATCGGGTGTGGAACCTCGTTTTATTGAAAAAATCGTATATCATTTCTCGATTCACAAAAAAAGCAATTCTTTGGGGAAAGCCCTTTTCGTTATCCATAGAACCAACAACTGCGTGTAATTTAGGCTGTCCTGAATGCCCGAGCGGCTTGAAGCAATTTACACGACCGACAGGAAAACTGGATCTCGATTTACATGACAAAATGTTGAATCAAGTAAGTAAGTCTGTTTTCTACATCAACTATTACTTTCAAGGGGAACCATTTTTGCATCCTCAATTTTTAGAACTTATTCGTCAGGCAAAGAAACACAACATCTATACTGCGACTTCCACAAATGCGCATTTCATCGACAGGAAAAAGGCTGAAGAAATTATTGATTCCGGCTTAGATCGTTTGATTATTTCCATTGATGGCTTGACGCAAGAAACCTATGAAAACTACCGCGTTCATGGAAACTTAGCAAAGGTGATCGATGCCACGAAATTATTGGTTGCGACTAAAAAAGAAAAAGGCTCATCAACTCCTCATCTGATTTTTCAGTTCTTGGCAGTGAAACCAAATGAACATGAGATTCCAGCTGTTTTTACACTTGGAAATGAGTTAGGAATAGATGAAGTCCGTATTAAAACAGCACAAGTTTATGACTATAAAAATGGCAACCCTTTACTGCCTGAAAACGAAAAATATTCACGTTACAAGCGTCAAGCTGACGGAACATATAAATTGAAATATGCCACAGGAAATCATTGCTGGCGCATGTGGTCTGGAAGTGTTTTAACATGGGATGGAAAAGTCGTTCCGTGCTGTTTTGATAAAGATGCGCAGCACATTTTGGGTTCGGTTGCGACCGAAGATTTTAATTCCATTTGGAAAGCTAAAAAATACAAGGCATTTCGACAAGCAATCCTAACTGGACGCAATCAAATTGATATTTGTCAAAACTGTTCTGAAGGTGCTAAGGTTTTTCAATAGGAACTGGAAACTTGAGACCAGGAATGAAAGACTTGGAATTAGATGAGAGAAATGGGAGAAGAATACACCAAGTCGAATGATTACATCAAGTGATAGTGCAGATTGTCAGGGATAATTAATATTATGTATTAACAAGAAAATATAAATTTTTTACGTCCAAATGTTTACCTTTCTGCTTCGTTGACATCTGTTGTAAACAACGTGCATGAACATAACTCAAAATGAAATTCAACAAGAACTTAAAGCTCTTTACAAAAAGTGGCCAGAGATTAAGCGTTTCATGAAATTAATCGGATGTAAAACCAATGATGCAGAAGATCTTTTTCAGGAAGCCCTAGTAATATTTTGTCGCAAAAAGGAAGATCCGAGTTTCGTTCTAACAACAGAACCCTATTTCTATATTCGAAATACCTGTAAACTTCTTTGGTACAATCAATCGCGCAAGGAAGGGAAACATCAAACTTTCGAACTAGAAAAAGATGTAGCTGAACTTGAAGACGATTGGTTTCAAAAAGAAATGAAATTGTGCCGGATCGAAAAAGCCATCGAGCAATTAGGTAAACAATGTCGCGAATTATTGCAATTATTCTATGGTTTTGGTTGGAACATGACTGATATCGCCAAAAAGATCGGTCTGAGAAACGATAAAGTGGCAAAAGCCCAAAAGTATCGCTGTCTCCAAAAGGCAAAGGAAAATGCCATGTCCTTGGAAGTTCAATCACCTTCAAAAACCGTAGAATTATGAATTCAGAAATCACAAAATTAATCGAGCAATACCTATCAGGAGAAATCTCTGCGCAAGACCGCGAAGTACTTGAAAACCGAATGGTAAATAACAAAAAACTACGCGAAGAAGTAGCATTTCAACAGACAATTCATGAGGCATCAAAAAGATCCGCCGTGCGCACTGAAGTTTTAAAGACTTCAAAACAATTCCATTTGAATCAAAAGTTCAAGTGGGGAGGCTTAGGCTTAGGCTTGATGACTCTTCTGAGCTTTTCAATTTGGTTTGCCGCTGACTATTTAGGAGAAAATAAAAAACTTGATTTAAAAGAGTTCACTGAATTGACCTCAATTCTCGAGCAGAACTCAGCTATTGACAGGCTAAAATCTGAATTTTTTGCATGGAATGGTCTTGATACAGCCATGCTCTCCAAAGATGGCGTGCTAATTTCTATTCCATCGGATGCCTTTCTTTTAAACGGAAAACCATACACAAAACCTGCGCTAATTCAATGGCAAGAAGCACTAGACGGAGCATCAATTGTAAAGGCAGGACTCAGTACAATGTCTGACGAAAAACTACTAGAAACCCAGGGTATGTTCAGCTTTTCAGCAACAACACCAGAAGGAAAACAGTTGACAATCAATCCAAAAACTGGAATCTACGTCCAAGTTCCAGTAAATGAATTTAAAGAAGGAATGATGCTTTTTGATGGAGAAAAAGACAAAAACGGCATGATCAATTGGATAAAACCAAGAGCCTTAGAAAAAATACCTCTTGCTGTCCCAATGCCTCAACTTGATTTTTACCCTCCAGGATACGAAGATAAACTCAACGAACTTAAAGCACGAGTAGCGAAGAAGTATCGAGATAGTTTGTATTTGAGTTTTGAGGAAGAGAACAACGAAAAAAGTATTTCTAACGGACAAAATATCCTAGAAGAAGTTTGGCCTGAAGAAGTTAAACAAAAACCAATGAATCAAAAAAATAAAAACACCACTGATTGGAAAGATAAAATCCAATGGTCTTTTAACGTAGAATACCTCCCCAACAGCGAAGCAAACATAATCGGTAAAGCAACGTTAAAGGAGGGCTGGCATATATTTTCGGTAAATCACGATCCAACAAAAGCTGATTTTACGGGGATTCCAACAATTTTTATTTTACCTTCTATGCCTAAAGTTCTTTGCATAGATGAACTAAAAGATGGTAAAAAACCGTTAATTAAAAAAGATGAACTTGGTACTTCTCTATTCTTCGAAAATGAAGCCATTTTTAAACAGAAGGTAAAGCTGTTGGATAAAACCTACTTTGAATATAAATTCCAATATTCCTTTCAACTATGTGATGAAGAAGGTTGCATCTTTCCTCCTGTTCTAACAGCTATTGTTCAATTCAATGGATCTGCCTCGTCTACTGAGGGTGAAGTTGAGCGCGGCTACATCCCTCCATCATCTGTCCTTGCATTCTGGAATCCGACATTCAATAATACCCTGCTTTCCACGCGTGAATTTGAAATCCGAATGCGTTCAGTGCACCAGACCTGCGCCAAAAAAGTACTCGATGTTTACACGAAAAATATGAGTGCACCGATGCATGAATTGGATCAAAAAGTCGCTGACATGGGTTATTCCAAGTTCCAGCAGTTTGCTGCTGAAAATGTAGGTGCTTTGAAACCTAACGATCCGCATGTAAAAGGACTTCAGGCTTTTTATGAAAGAGGAATTGCTCAATTGAAAGCTGAAGAGAAAAGGAATCGAGAAAAGGAACAAAAACGACGCAACGATTGGGATCAGGAGGTTTCAAAAGAGCGCGAAAAAAAGATTTCACGGACAGTTAAGCGTGAAAGCAAAGTATTTGTTGAAGAATACAATTTAAATCATAAGAATGTTCGAAGACAATTAGGTCGAGTGCTCGGCGCTAGAATCTATGGTTCACGACCTGTTTCTAATATCGATAAGTTTGTATTGGAGACTACCCTAGCCAGAAAAACAGCAGAATTCTATGATAAAGAAACAGGTAAAACAGCACGAATTCAATACAATGATTTCAGTTTTAGTATAACAAATTACAAGGAATATACGCAAGTATTTGCCTACTTGTTTCCAGATAAATTGAATAGTTACCATCGCTTGAATGGTCGAAATGGAAGTTTTAATTTCCCCTTAAACGATGAGGTCATTTACGATTTGGCGATTGTTGCGATCACAGAGAAAGGATATTCCTATACGCAGCTACTCACAGTGAAGGGCGGAAATCTCGGTGAATTAAAACTAGACCGTGTAAGTGAATCAAAACTCGATGCTAGTATTAAATTATTGAACAATAAACGGGGTGTCAATATTTTTAACGTTCAGGATGAACTGAAATGGTTAGTCAAAGAACAACACAATTATGTGGAACAGAAAAAACGCTCTGACAATCAACTCTTCCGTTCGCAGCTTCAAAAAATTGTATTTCCTTGTTATGTATCAGATATAGTTGTAGATAGTGTTGAACAACTAAAACCTAAATGAATTCTTAGATAATTCAAACTTTACTCCCTTTCGCCTAATGCCGCATTGCTCACGCCTATTCCCTATATTTGTCAAAAAAAACAAAGTACCTTGTCTGAGAATCATAAAATAATTGACGCGTCAAAATCGAGTATCATTCCCGACTTTAAAGAGTTGTATCGCTACAAAGATCTTTTTATCACCTTAACTTGGAGAGATTTTCGGGTGCGCTATGCGCAAACAACCATTGGTTTTCTATGGGCAATTCTTCAACCTGTCGTAACCTTAGCGATTCTTGCCTTGGTTTTTGGAAAGTTTGTGGGTGTAAAAACAGACATTCCTTATTTGCTTTTCGCAATGACGGGAATGACCGTTTGGACCTACTTTGCTTTCGTAATGTCGAACGCTGGGTCGTCGATTATTGCAAATCAGGGAATGATTAAGAAGATTTATTTTCCGCGATTAATCATTCCATTATCAAAAGCAGCTGTAGGTTTAATTGATATGGGAATTTCACTCGTTTTGATGATCATTTTAATGATTTATTTTGGTGTTGCACCAAGTGGAAATGTTTGGTTGGCTCCTGTTTTTCTATTCGTTGGAATGATTGCCGCGTTGAGCGTTGGGATTTGGTTGAGCGCCTTAACGGTTCGTTATCGTGACTTTCAACATATCGTTCCCTTCATGGTGCAAATTGGCTTATATGTAACTCCAATTGCTTATCCTGCTGAATTTGCGATGCAACAATTACCGAAATGGGCCGCAGCGATTTATTACTTAAATCCAATGGCTGGGGTCGTTCAAGGTTTCCGTTGGGCAGTATTTGGAGGCGAAGCACCCGGTTCATTAATGTTTGTTTCTTTTGGAGTGATTTTGATCCTATTTATCACTGGACTCTTTTATTTCAAAAAGGTGGAAGACGATATGGCTGATTACGTTTAGTTTAATTAAGGTGATTTTTTAAATCAAAAAATCCAGGTCCCAACTTAGGAATCCTGGATTTTAATAACCCGCCAAAACTTTTGAAGCAACCAATTCTATTTTATACAACTAAAACTTTGGTAGTTCAGCGTGTGTTCTATTAACTTGAGTTCGATTATAAAAAGCTTACTTTTTTAACTATTTTATTTCCACTTACAGTCATCATGTGTACGAAGTATTGACCGCTTGCCATTTCATTCAATTCAACTTGTTGTGCATTTTGAACCTGATTGATAGTTTTGAATAACTTACCAGTTACATCGTAAACAGCAATCGTCGTAACGTTCATATTCTCCCAAGAGATTGTAGTAAGCCCATTCGCAGCTGGATTAGGATAAACGATGACAGTTCCTTCATTCATTTCATTGATTCCTAAAGCAACTTCTTGTGTTGAACCAGCAGTATAAACAGTTGAATTATCCTCCATACCCAATTCATTAGTATTTCCTACCAATTGCATCAATGAAACAATTGCATTCTTAGAAATCAAACAACCGTTTGCATCAGCAATCTCTACTTCATAAAAACCAGCTGGAATGTTTGTTAAATCTTCTGTTGTTGCTCCATTATTCCAATTGTAAGTGTATGGGTAAACACCACCAATTACTGTTATGTCTATAGAAGCAGATTGATTTAAGTTACCATTCGTTTGCGTAATTGTTCCAAATAAAGAAACAGGAGAAGTAATTTCGAAAGATTCAGTTAATTCGCAACCATTTCCATCGGTAACTATTACGCTGTATGTTCCTGCTGAAATAGAAATAAGATCTTGATTTGTTGCTCCGTTATTCCATTGGTAAGTGTAATCTGTTGATCCACCATTCATTTCTAAATCAATCGCTCCCGAATTCGTTCCAAAACATTTTACTGATTCAATATCTGAAGCATACGTCATTGGCATCAACTCATCAAATTGAGTCGTAAAACTTCCTACACAACCTACACTGTCTTTAACAATTGCTGTATAATCAATTCCATCTAAAGCATTATTCAATGTCATTCCTTCTTGTTGGTTACTCCAAACGGTTGTGTATGGTGCAAGACCTCCATCAACCGTAATACTAACTGATTGACTATAATCAACACAGTTCACCGCTTTTGTACTTGTTATATTTAACTTGTTGAAAGTCGAAGCCATTAAAACCGCTGCTCCTGCATCAATTCTACCAGCGCCCAATCCACCAACGTAAGTAGGATTCATATTGTCAATATTCACTGCTGTTGCTTTCAAAATATATTCGATATCATCAGGTGTTAAACAAGAATTAACCGCTAACATCAAGCCGATAGTACCAGAAACATAAGGAGCAGCAAATGAAGTTCCATTTCCAGTAATATAATTTCCTGGTGCAATAGTTAACGCTACATCGTAACCTGGAGCGCAAAGATCTACTGTATAATTGTGTTGATGAGTTGAAGACGGATTACCAATATATCGCTCATGGTTATCGTATGGTCCTACGCTTGAAACTGAAATTACATGATTATGAGCCGAAGGATAAACTAAGTTACTTGACCCGCCGCATGTTCCACCATTTCCGGCTGAGGCAACGATAACAGTACCATTTGCATACACCTCATCAATTATTAATTGAGAATACGTGTTTTCATAACATCCTGAAGTCCAACTCACGTTTACTACACGAGCACCAGCGTATGTTGCTTCAAGTAATTCATTGTAATTCATTGCTCTTAACTGCAATCTAGTGTTGTAACCAATTGAACTTTTCCCTAAATAGTTATTTGTGTTTCCTGCAACAGTTGTTGCAACAGCAGTACCATGTGAATAATCTGAGTTATAGTTAGGTGAAACATAATTGTACTTTCCAACTAATTCTTCGTGGTTTAAATGATAATTTGCATCTGAGATAGCGATTACAACAGATGTATCACCTCTTGTAATGTCCCATGCGTTTTGTGCGTTGATCAAGTTCAAGGCATAATCATTTACAAATGTCGTAGTGTAATCATTTGGCACATTCAATGTTTCGTATGTTGGAGCCAATGTTGGATGTAAGAATAAAGTTGACTTACGGGCAATCTCTTGTAAAAGATCATTCTCATCACAAGTACAAGAAATTTCATATACGTTTGTTAACGCGGCACTTTTCGCAGCAGGGAAAGCTTTTGTGATTGAATTTACGTTCAATTGAGTAAATAGCGAATTTAAGTCGCTGTTCTTACTTGTTAACTTTCCATTTTCTTCATTCAGTTCAAGCGAAGAAATTGAAGTGATAGCTGTCCAAACTTTTCCAGTTTGACTTAAACCAGTTGTTGCTAAAAGAAGTGTTGCAAAACTGAAGATCGATAATTTTAATTTAGTTGCATTCATAACGTGTTGTTTTAGTTGTATGAAGCAAAGGAAGGTCGAGATAGGTCGATTTTTTTTAAATTGGAGAGGCAACACGATTGAAATACAGATATCCCTCTAAGCGGACTACAATAAATCACTGAGTTGCCTATGTAATTTTGCTTAGCGTCAGACTCTATAAGGGTTTTGGAAGAATTTATCTAAGTGCTTTTCTACGTAGAAATACCTAGATCTACGTAGAAATACATAGAAAATTGATTTATTCTAAAAAGTTATTCCACAACATGCACATTTATCTCTATATTAGTCCTTTAAAACATTGAAAAAATTCAACACTATTTCATGACAGAAATAATCAAAATACTTATTGTAGAAGATCATAAGCTGATAACGCAGGCTTGGAAAATGATTTTAGAAAGTGAAGAAAATTTCAAAGTCATCGCAGAAGCAGATAATGCAACAGATGCCTACGAATTATGTATAGGTTATCGACCAGACATTGTATTGATGGACATCAATTTGAAAGACAGCAATGGAATAGATGCAACTGCAAACATCACCAATAGTTTACCCAAAACAAAGATAATTGGACTCTCGCTTCACAGTGACATTTCTATTGTTAAACGCTTGATTTCAGTTGGAGCCAAAGGTTATTTGAGTAAAAATTGTGATCGAAGCGAAATGGTCGAAGCGATTCAAAAAGTTTTCGCAGGAGAAATATATATTGCTGCAGAAATTAAAGATCGCTACTTTACGTCTATGATGCAGGTTCAATCTGAAAATACAGAGGCGAAAAAAGAATTGACTACCAAAGAAATTGAAATCATCAAACTTATTTCGACGGGTATGACATCCAAAGAAATTGGAGAAAAATTGTTTATTTCATCACGCACTGTAGATACACATCGTCACAATATTTTAAAAAAATTAGAAATTCCCAATGCTGCTCAGTTGAGTCGTTGGGCAATTGAGAAAGGATATGTGTAAAATGTGAAGTTAAAACATTAAGAATATATTAGATAATGCTTTATTATTTCTGTCATGAAAAGTAAACAATCAAAGGAGCAAGAAAAAGAAAGAATATCCGCATTAACTTCCTACAATATCCTTGACACTTTACCGGAAGAAGATTTCAATCATCTTGTTGAATTGGCTGCTATCATTTGCGGTACTCAATATGCCTTACTTAGCTTTGTTGCGGAAGAAAGACAATGGTTTAAAGCACACTATGGATTGAACTTAGAACAAACGACACGGGATATTTCATTTTGTAGCCATGCTATTGAAAATCCGAATGAAATTTTAATCATTGAAGATGCCCGTCTGGATAAGCGATTTAAAACGAATCCTCTGACCCTTGATGATCCAAATATTGTCTTTTATGCTGGTGTTCCGCTCGTAAGTCCTAAAGGTTATGCTTTGGGAACTATTTGCGTTTTAGATAAGGAGAAAAAAAAATTATCCGAAGCACAAATCAAATCACTTAAGTTTTTAAATCATCAAGTGATGATTTTACTTGAGCTCCGTTTAAAAGAAATTGAACAACAACGACTTCTTGATTTATTAGAAGAAACCAATAATGAATTAAATGAAAAATCATTCATTCTAAAAGACTACAAACAGGCGATTGATGCAGCAGCAATAGTAGCTATTACAGATCCACACGGGATTATTACCTATGTCAATCAAAAGTTTTGTGATATTTCTGGATATTCAGAGGAAGAACTCCTCGGTAAAAACCAGCGCATTGTTAATTCGGGTCACCATAACCATGATTTTTGGAAGGAATTCTGGTCATCAATTTCATCAGGCAAAGTGTGGAGTGGTGAAATAAAAAATAAAACCAAGAATGGTGAATTTTATTGGGTAGAAACAACTGTTATTCCATTTTTAAATCAAAGCGATAATCAACCTGTACAATATTTATCCATCCGAAAAGACATTACTGCCTACAAAGCAACAATGGATCAGTTGTTAAATTCGATTATTAACGATCAAGAACAAGACAGAGAAGTACTTTCACATGATATTCATGAGGGTATAGCGCAATATTTAACCGCTATTACTTACAAAGTTGAACTCATAGCTGAATCTACTTTGGACGCTGAAACGCGCATGAATCTTGGTGAAACACACAGTCATTTATTAAATTGTGTTGAAGAGTTGCGCATGTTGTCACTTAACTTAATGCCAATAACCTTATTAGAAACTGGACTTATACCGGCTTTAGAACAATATTTCAGGTCAAAAAGTGAAGAATACAATTCCCGTTTAGACACAACTTTTACGAATTTACCTAAAGACAATTTACCGGTTCATGCTTTAATTACTATCTATCGGTCAATAATTTCCTTTACTGATTATGTTCTATTAGAAACGCACCATAACACAATACACATAGAAATTGGAGCGAAAGAACATTTTCAATGCGTAATTTCAATTCATGGAATTACCAATGAAAGTGATGTAAATGGAGATTTTGATGTGCTAAATCACAAATACGTTCAATTTAAAAAACGCACGGAATTATGTGGAGGAAGCACGCATGTAGTTTATGATTATGAAAATCAAATTACAAAGGTCGTAATTTCTTTTAGTTAAGATCCTGAGTTCGAGTTTAGGTTTTATTCAGATGGTATAAAGAGTATAGAAGCTTATATAAATGAATATGAACAGCTTGAAGAACTAAAGATTAAACTAATGAAAAACAATTTCAAGGCATTTGTCGAATTAAATATATAATCAGCTAAGATTAATGTAATCTTCAAATCAATGAATTATCAACTCCCTAATTCAGAATTTCTTCAAATTTCATGCGTACCTTAGTTCTGTGAAAATTCTAATAGTAGAAGACGAAGTTGAATTAGCAAATGATATGGAGATGTTTTTGACATCGGAAAAATATATTTGCGAGAAAGCGACGACCTATAATGAAGCACTTTATAAAGTTTTAAATTATTCATACGACTGCATACTTTTAGATTTGATGCTTCCAGGAGGAGATGGAATGCAGATTTTGAATTTCTTAAAAAAGGAAAACAGAAATGATGGTGTAATAATTATCTCTGCAAAAAATTCACTTGAAGATAAAATCCATGGTTTAAAAATAGGAGCAGATGATTTTTTATCGAAACCTTTCCACCAAGCAGAATTGAACGCACGAGTGTTCTCGATCATTCGAAGAAAACAATTTGACAGTGCGAATGTAATTCAATCAGGAGCTGTTGGTGTGGATCTACTTTCAAAATCTGCTTCTGTGAACAACGAACGCATTATTTTAACAAAAAAAGAGTTTGATCTTTTAGTTTATTTCATTGGAAACAAGAATAAAGTAATTTCGAAAAGCGCACTTGCAGAGCATCTTTCAGGCGATTTTGCAGACATGTTCGACAATTTTGATTTCGTATATGCTCACGTAAAGAACTTAAAGAAAAAGTTGAACATTTCTGGAAATGAGTGTCAACTAAAGACTATTTATGGAACAGGTTATAAATGGGAAGAATGACTAAATTACTAAATCGATCACTCAAAGTATTTGTAGGCTATACACTCATCGTTTTACTTTGCAGCGTACCTGTTTATTTTTGGGTGGTAGAAGCTATTTGGGTCGAAGAAATTGATGAACAGAATGTAAGAATTGAAGAAAGAGTCATTGCTCAACTTAGAAAGAAAACTGAAAGTACCGGATTGAATGATCTTATTCGCAACCTGAATAATTTGCATTTTGGTGTGTCAATCACAAGAAAAAAGAAGAACACACAAAAGGAAGTAATTTTTTTTGACGAAGTAAAATCGTTAAGTGGTGATGGCGAAAATGATCGTTTCAGAGGTAGAATCTCTTATTTCAAATTGAACGGCGAACAGTTTCAAATCATAACAGAGACAAATGTGGAAGAAGCAGATGAAACAATCCTGTCCATTACGCTCGTCACCTTGATTTTTGTTCTCTTTTTGGTTATCGGCTTTATCCTATTGAATCAACGATTATCTAAAAAAATCTGGTCACCATTTATGAAAACAATGTATAATCTGAAGCAATTTGATCTTCATGAAAACAAGCCTTTGCAAGTTGAGCCGACCGATATAGAAGAATTTAGTGTCATGAACAATTCGCTTATCCAATTGAGTGAACAAAATTTAAAAGCTTTTAACCAGCAAAAATCATTTATAGAGAATGCTTCACATGAATTGCAGACGCCTTTGGCTGTTTTGAAATCTAAAATTGACATACTTGTTCAAGACGACAACTTAAGTGAGCAACAGCGAAAAAAAATCGCGGATATTGAAGTTCCTTTATCACGCGTTTCAAGAATCAATAAAAATTTATTGTTCCTTGCAAAGATTGAAAATAATCAATTTTCGGAGGAAGAATCATTGTCTTTGAATGATTTGTTGAATCAGACCTTACTATTATTTCATGATTATATTGATCTTAAACAAATTGTTATTGACTTAAAGGAAGAGCAGGTTGAATGGATCTCAAATTACTTCTTAATGGAAACAGTATTAACTAATTTGCTTTCAAATGCAATTAAACATACTTCAGCCAATGGCAAAATTTCTATTGAATTGAATTCAAATAAATTAAGCATTGCAAATACAGGTGAAAATGAATTGAACAAAGAAAGCTTGTTTAATCGATTTACTGTACATTCTTCTGACACGACAAATAGTGGACTCGGTTTAGCGATGATTAACGAAATTTGTAAGCGATATAATTGGGAATTCGTTTATCATTTTAAAAATCGATCACATTATTTTGAAATTTATTTCAAAATTCAGAATGCATTCAAAGTTGAAGGCTAATCTTGTTGTATAAAAAGTAAACTATGAAAAAAACCATCTTAATTGGAATCATTGCTGTTACAGTAGCGTCTCCATCTTGTGCTCAAAAATCAACATCGTCAGCTCCTGAAGCAGCGACGAAAGCATTCAGTGCTAAGTTTCCTAATGCAAAAAATGTAAAGTGGGATAAAGAGAATGAAAATGAGTGGGAAGCAGAATTCAAAATAGGTGGAGTTGAATATTCAGCAAATTATACTTCTGATGGAATATGGAAGGAGACTGAACACGAAATTAAAAAGAGTGAAGTTCCCGCAAATGTAATGGCAACCATTAATACTGAATACGCTGGATATAAAATCGAAGAGATGGAGATTTCTGAAACCATAGAAGGATTAGTCTATGAATTTGAAATTGAAAAGGGAGAATCTGAATGGGAAATCGCTATCGATGCAACTGGTAAAGTGACTAAAAAAGAAGAAAAGAAAGAAGAAGAAGATGAGAAGGATAAAGATTAAATTCATTCTTTCTCTGGGATTATTGTTCATCTCATTTTTGAGCATTGCTCAATTGAATAAGATCACAGTTTCTGGTATTGTAAAAGACAAGGCTACAAAATCAGCCTTGCCTTATGCAAAAGTTGTATTGAAAAAAGCAGCCGATTCACTTTTCGTAGCAGGCTCATTAACAGATGAAAATGGATTGTTCACTTTCGAAAATATTGATCCAGGATCGTATTTTTATGATTTGACTTATGTTGGTTATACTTCCATTCAAAAAACACTTTACATCGGATCTTCTTCAGCATTTCTAAATCTAGGGACGATCGAAATGGAAGAAAGTTTCATCAACTTAGCTGAAGTTGAGGTCACGGCAAAAAAAGATGATATCAGTGCTAAATTGGATGTAAAGAGCTACAATGTCGATGATAATACGAGTCAGACCGGTGGTTCTGTCTTGCAAATAATGCAAAATCTTCCTGGAATTACTATTCAAGAAGGCAAATTACAATTACGCGGAAGCGATAAAATCACCATTTTGATTGACGGTAAGCAAACTGCATTAACCGGTTTCGGAAGTCAGAGCGGATTAGATAATATTCCAGCTTCTTCTATCGAACGAATTGAAATCATCAACAACCCATCTTCGAAATATGATGCAAACGGAAATGCGGGGATCATTAACATTATATTAAAAAAGGAGAAGAAAGAGGGGTTTAACGGGAAGATTGGTATGGCTGGAGGTGTTGGATCTCTTTGGGTGAGAAAGGAAAATTTACCCTCTATTCGCCCTCAATACCAATTTACACCAAAGATTAATCCTTCGATTTCATTGAACTATAGAAAGAATAGAATCAATATGTTCTTTCAAACAGATAATCTTTATACCCATACATTGAATAAGAACGAATTCGTAACACGTACTTATGACGACGGAACGATTATTCAACAACAAACAAAAAGGAATCGAAACACTAATTTTTTAACAACCAAACTGGGAATGGATGTCGCAATAAACGAGTCAAATTCCTTCACCATTTCGGCATTATATGGTCGAGAAAAGATTCTCGATCGTGGAGATCAGCCATTCTTTAATGCTGATTTATCGAATCGCTTAAGATTATGGCAATTTCTAGAGGACGAGTTGAAGACAACAATTATGGGAACTGCCACATATCAGCATAAATTCAAAACTCCTGGGCATTTTTACAATGCAGGAATTAACTACACTTTTCACCGCGAAAACGAAAAATATTTTTTCGATAACATTATGCCCAGCTTTGTTGGAGAAGATGCATTCAAGTTATTGTCAGATGAACAAGTTGCTGATTTTACTTTCGATTATGTGAGACCATTAAAATTTGGACGTTTTGAAGGTGGTGCCAAATACCGTTATAGAGGAATTCCGACGAACATGCAATTTTATCCTGGAATCAATTCTCCCTTAGACACGAATGCTGGTGGATGGGCGAATTATTTAGAAAGTATTCCGGCCGTTTATGGAACTTACATATATGAGAATAAAAAGTTAGAAGCAGAGGTGGGTTTACGCTTGGAATACGTGCAGTTGAATTATAAAGTTAATCCAGATCACAATACGTATCAAAGTGATGGGTATAATTACTTTCAGCCATTTCCAACTATGCGCTTATCCTATAAGTTGAATGATAAAAATAGGTTTTCATTATTTTACAATAGACGTGTAGATAGACCGAACGAAGTGGATATACGCATCTTTCCAAAATATGATGACGCTGAGATCATAAAGGTTGGTAATCCTGGTTTAAAGCCTCAATTCACAAATTCTTTTGAGTTGGCATATAAAACGGTATGGTCGAAAGGATATCTTTATTCAGCTGCTTACCATCGAATTTCCGACGGAACAATAACGAGAATCGCTACAACAACTCTAGGAAGTAACTTGATTTATGCGGTATTCCAGAATGCCAAACGAAGTTATAATACGGGAATTGAACTTGTTTTCTCCCAAAAGATGGCAGAATGGTTCTCTTTTAATGTGAATATGAATGTCTATCACAATCAGATTGATGCATTTACGATTGTCAATAAATATCCAGTAGAAACGATTTTTACTGCTGAAAAACAAAAAATCTATTCTGGAAATGCAAAAGCAAATTTAAACTTTCATTTTAAAAATGGATTCGACCTTCAGTTGACAAGTATCTATCTAGCACCAGATATTATTCCGCAAGGAAAGATAGGATCACGTTATTCATTGGATATGGGACTCAAAAAATATATCCAAAAAGGCAAAGGACAGATTTTCTTAAATGGCACTGACATCTTTAATACTTTGGTCATTAAAAAAGAAATTCGTGGAAATAATTTCTCGTATACAAGCGCTGATTACAATGAAACACAAGTATTTCGTTTAGGTTATAGCTATAAATTTTAAAGTTTGTAGTTCTTGCTTTGGACTATTTCGAATTCCGAATTAAATTTGTACCATGGAATTGCATTCAATGAAAACACAGCTAGCAGAAACAATCCGTCATTATAATGATAAAGGATGGTCGCCTGCAACATCAACGAATTATTCATTTAAAGATGAAAATGGACAAATTTGGGTTTCTCGTTCAGGAATTGATAAGTCCAAATTTCATGCTGATGACTTTATTACCGTTGACAATGAAGGAAAAGCTTCAGGTGATTTCATTACGGTAAAACCTTCGGCTGAAACCTTAATTCATTGCGTTATTTACGAATTGTTTCCAGAAACAAAGGTTATTTTACACAGTCATTCTGTTTTTCCAGTTGTGCTTTCCACTAAAGTAAAAGATGCGATTAATTTTGAAGGTTATGAGGTTCAAAAAGGCCTTGATGGTCAAACGTCTCATGAAAATATAATAAGCATTCCTGTTTTTGATAACACGCAAAATATGGAGGTATTTGCGATCACATTGAAAGAAAACAGAACATCAATCCAACAGCATTCGTTCATCATACGCAAACATGGAACGTATGCTTGGGGAAAGAGTTTATTTGAGGCCAAAAGGCATTTAGAATCATTGGAGTATTTGTGTCAATGTGAATGGATGTTGAAGAATTAATAAGGAAAATAATCCTTCTTAGATTCTATTTATTAATGGTTTTCATATTTAATTTTTTCTACATTATCTCGATCTACAATTTTCAATTAAAACAGATGAAGTTCATGGAATATAGGCATTCTCATGATGTAAAACATAAAATATTCGCGCCTAAATGTTTTGTATTCAGTTGAATAGACCTGTATCTTTTTAGGGATAAATTGAAAAAAAACATTCTTTAAGTAGTATTTAAAGAATATCTTAACCCTATCAAACGTACTAAATGAAACTTTTATCTTTTATATCCATTTTCATTTATAGCCTAATTGGTTATAGTCAGAATTTGCCTCAAAATTCGCACATTTCTTTTGTCGAAAATAGAGGTCAGATACTTGATCAACATGGAAATAAAAATTGTAGTGTTTTGTTTCTCCATACCACAAAAAATGGCATTAATACGCAGCTTCGACCAAATGGATTTAGTTATGACTTAAACCAAAAAAGAAAAGTGCTAGAAACAATCGAATATGTTTTTGATCGCATCGATATTGAGTTTATTGGCATAAATGAACAGGTCGAAATCATTCCTTTAGATCAATTAGCAGGGATTAGTAATTATTATAGTTTAGCTTCAAAAGGTGCTTCTTTTGCCGATATTCACGCATATTCAAGCGTATTGTATCGCAATATTTATCAGAATATTGATGTTGTTTTTAAATGTGATTCACTTGGTGGAAACATCAAATATGATTTTATTATACATCCTGGAGCAAATACCGATGCGATACAATTGAGATATAAAGGTTTTAATACACTTGACCTTAATAACGGAGATCTTGTTTTGAAGGTAGGTGAAAAATCATTTAAAGAATCTATCCCTAAAAGTTGGTACTTGGAAGATGGAAATGAAGTCTCAATTAATTTCAAAATATTAGCGAAAAATGCTGATTATGCGGATATTGGTTTTGGCGGTGATTTATCTATTAATTCTGAAAAGACTTTAATTATTGATCCAATTCCTGAATTAATCTGGGCTAAATACATTGGTGATTCTCTTAACACAACTACAAAAGGAGTAATAACTGATCGATTTGGATATATTTATATCTGCGGCGCTACTCAGTCTGTAAATAACATTGCGACATCTGGCGCATATCAAACCATTATTTCGGATAGTATTTCAGAAGCTTATGTTTCAAAATACAACGGTTATGGTTCGGTAATTTGGTCTACTTATTTTGGAGGAGAGTTAGTTGATGTTGCTAATGATGTATATGTAGACACCTCCTTTAATGTGTTTATTGCTGGAACAACTTTCTCAACAATAGGAATTGCAGATTCAACTTCCTACCAAGATTCAATCGCAGGATCAAGTGACGCTTTTATAGCAAAATTCAACAAGTTCGGAGAATTAGAATGGTCGAGCTATGTTGGCGGCGATAGCACTGATTTGGGAATAAAACTTTCTACAGATCATTTACAGAATGTATATTTAGGGGGACAAACCTATTCATCAAATGGGATATCGACCATAGGCGCTTATCAACCACTTTTGTCAGGCTCTATGGATGGTTTTATAGCTAAATTCGATTCGAGTGGAGTTCTTCTCTGGAGCACTTATTTGGGCGGACAACAAGATGATATTCTAAGTGGTTTGACGTATGGTGATTCCGCTGTTTATGTATGTGGACAAACTTATTCAACTGATCTTCCAACAATTGGTAATTTTTCATTAAGTATTTTACAAGGAAGTAATGATGGATTTGTAACGCGTTTTGATCCAGATGGAACAATGATTTGGTCAAGCTATTTTGGAGGTGAAGCCGAGGACGAAGTGAATAGTATCAAGGTTTTCAATAACAATATTTATATCACAGGATCTACAACTTCTGATACAAATATTTCTACTCTTGGAGCATTTCAAGCTTTAAGAACAAATTCTAGAGACGCTTTAATAGCTAAAATGGTAAATACAGGAGATCTTGTTTGGGGGACTTACTTTGGAGGCGACAGCATAGATTATGGTGTTGATTTGTTTTTTGAATTAGATTCCAATCTTTTTGTTTTTGGTGGAACCAATTCTCTTAATTTGCCTGTTGATTCTGTAAATGCTTATCAAACTCTTTGCGGGGGAATGGAGGATGTGTTTATCACTAAATTCGACCGTAATGGAACATATTTATGGTCAAGCTATTATGGCGGACCTGACGTGGATATGCCCGAAGCAATTGCGGTCTATGGAAATACAGGAATTTATGTAGTGGGCTCAACTTTTTCAGATACCGCAATTGTTCCAGTTTTACAACAATGGTCAACAAATGTCTATAATTCAAATCAGGAAGGATTTTTTACAAAGTTTGTTCAAGGTAAATCTACTGCTGCAGGTGGAATTTGTTCAGGCGGAGGCAGTGGAGGTGGTGGAAATGGTGGAAGCGTTGAGGAGCCCAGTACCTCTGTGATTTATTGTCCTGGAACAATCCAAATGCTAACTGTTCAGGGTGGATTTAGGTACCGACGCAGATTGGATCTGGTATGAAGGAACATGTGGAAACGGACCAACTGTAGGTGCAGGAGATACAATTTATGTTAGCCCAAGCATGACAACAACTTATTTTGTTCGTGCAGAAAGTATTACAAATGCAACCGATTGTGCATATATAACAGTATTTGTAACTACGATAGTTCCGATATCAATTACGAGTGACACAACAGTTTGTGCTGGTAGCGATTATGCCTTATCTGCAAGCGGAATTGGTTCTTATAATTGGTCTGGACCCAATGGCTTTACATGTCCAACCGCAGACACAACTTTTACAGTTATTGACAGCGTTTATCAAGGTTGGTATACTCTTTCTTATGCTGACACAAATGGGTGCTGGCAATATGATTCGATCTATTTATATGTTATTGAAAAGCCTTACTTTACAGCAATTGTTCAGCAGATTAGTTGTTTTGGATATGAAAATGGAAGTATTTCGATTTCCGCAAATGGTAATTATAACTATTCATGGAATATTCCTGTAAATGATCCTATAAATTTAATAAATTTAGATTCTGGTTCCTAATAAGTAATGGCAACAAACAGCTTTAACTGTACAACAACTGACACATTCAATATCACCCAACCTTCATCTATATTATTGGACACCTTAGTTCAATCAACAGAATGTGTTAATGCAAGTGGAATGATTATTCTTTACCTTGATTCAACAATACAATTAACATCAATTGACTGGAGTTCTGGCGCATCGAACAACGATACATTAACGAATTTACCATACGGAAATTATAGTGTTTCGATAGAATTATTGAATGCGTGTATAGAAACTTATTCGTTTTTTATACCGAATCAAAATGCATTAAGCGTTGATATCACTGCCTTTGAAAATGTAAGTTGTGAAGGTCTGAGTAATGGTTCAGCAACTGCACAAGGAATTGCAGGATCGCCTGATTACACTTATTCTTGGTTTCCAACTGGCCAAACTACAGAAACAATAAACAATCAGGATAGTGGCACATACATTGTCACAGTTTATGATACTGAAGGATGTTTTGCTTATGATACTGTGTTCATAGGCTTGAACTCAAGTTTGAATATAGATTCCCTTGTTTCCCCAACATTATGTAGTTCACCTTCCGGTTCAATTCAATTAACTGTAGAGAACCCTGGAGCACTTTCATCTATTACTTGGTCAAATGGAATGTCAGGTTCTTTAAATGTGATGAATTTATCTTCTGGACTGCAATCAGTTGAGTTGGTGGATACTTTCGGTTGCTTCTATACTTTCGATTTTTATATTCCAACAATTAATGATTTGGAAGTCATAATATTTCCTGGAGATACGACAATTCAATACGGAGAATCTCTGAATTTAACTGCAGTGACAAATTACTCCGGAAGTATTGATTATTTATGGAGCCCCGGAGGATACTTGAGTTGTTCAACATGCCAGTCAACTGCAAGTACTAGTGCAACCACTCAAATTTATCAAGTGATTGTTAATGATCAAAATGGGTGTGTCGATACAGCTTATGTTACTGTTAAAATTGATAGGCCATGTGTAGAATTGTATGTGCCTAGTATTTTTTCTCCTAATGATGATGGCTTAAATGATACTTGGAAAATAATTGGGACATGCATTAATTCCATCAACACAAAAGTTTTTGACCAATGGGGAGAGGTGATTTTTGAAGCGAATAATCAGGAAATTGCTTGGGATGGAACATTTAAGGGTGCCAAAGTGCCAAATGATCAATACACATATATCATCAATCTTGAAAATATTGAAGGAATGTCAACAACGATAAAGGGCTCGCTTAGAGTGATGTATTAAAAATAGGGCGATGAAAAAATTGATGCATATATTTTTCATGATTTGTTGTACTACTGGTATAATCAATGCCCAAGATTTGCATTTTTCATCTATTCATACCTTGAACCAACAATTATTTCCTGAATTTGCCGGATTAAATAATGATGTAGAAGCAAGTATATTTTATCGTGAGCAATGGAAGTCCATAGGTTCAAAATTTGGCGCGTATGGTGCTTCCGTTGCATCGACTTTGCAGCCAAAACACAAATTAGATGGAAGCCATTTATCAGGAGGATTGAATTTCTACAGTGAGAAAATGAACAAGGATGCATCTCTAACTGCGGGTAAGATGACGATTGTTAGACACCAATCAATTTCCAGATTTTCAAAAATTAGTTTAGGATTGAATGTGGGATTTCAAACTTTAAGTTTTGATCCTGCGAACGGAAGCTGGGGAAGTCAGCACAATGGATTCTTTTATGATGAAAACTTATCCAGCGGAGAAACATTTATAACCAATCGTAAAACTGGATTAGATATAGGTACTGGACTTATTTATTCGCTCAATCACAAGAGAATTGCTCTTCCAAAATTTCAATTTGGATTTTCTGCACAACACGTAAATCGTCCAAACATGTCTTTTTACAACGATAGATCAGGTTATCTTCCAATAAAAACTGTTTTTTACGGAATGCTTAATTTGAAATTAGGAAATAGCGGATCTTATTTTCAAACATCACTTTTAATTCAAAAGCAAAAATTATTCTCAAGCATTGTTTTGGGAAGTATATTAAAAATCAAGTTGAATGAAAAAGCAAAAACTACGAGTAGCTTTGGAACAACGGATAAAACTTTATTGGGAATTGGTGCATATTACAGATCGGCAGATGCATTTATTGCTTGCGTAATGCTTCAAAAAACGGCATGGAATATATCTCTTGCTTATGATTTTACTTTATCAAATATGAAAAATTACAATTATTCCAGAGGAGGAATTGAACTACAATTACAGTATACGATCTCTAGTTTACAAGTGGTTAGTCGATTTTAATTAAATTAGTTTTTGACGTGATAGTTTATGTTTCAGCGCTATTTTTTCTTGTTTTTTAGTTTCTTTTCAACTATTTCATATTACTTTGCATCCTAAATACTTTGAACTGAGCTGGACTCTCTTGAGTTTATCGAAGGGTCGAAGTGCTAATCCCAAATCCTTCCCATGGCCATACTTTCAATTCCAGAATTAAACACAGAAATCCGCGATCCAAAAGCAATACGTGAATTTTTCAATGCAAGAGAGGTGTTCTTTGATCAGTGGAACTGTGATGTCATTTTTGACGATAAAGCAACTCAAGAAGAAATTTTAGATGCATATAAGAAAGATCTTAAGCCATTCATGGAACAAGGTGGTTACTTATCGGCTGATGTGATTTCAATTAATAAATTGACAGAGAATTATGGTGCCATTCGAGCAAAATTCTTAGCAGAACATACGCATTCAGAGGACGAAATTCGTTTTTTTGTGGATGGTCAAGGAATATTTTGGTTCAACTTAGAAAATGAACCAGTATTTAACTTGTTGTGTGAAAAAGGAGATTTGATTTCTGTTCCAGCAGGAACAAAACACTGGTTTGATGCTGGTGAAATCAATCCTTTTGTTAAAGCAATTCGAATTTTTATAGATATGAGCGGTTGGGTTCCGGAATATACAGGTTCAAGTATTGAGTCAAAATTTGAGGAATTTAAGTTTCCAATGACGGAACATTAACCATCAACTAAGGATTAGTCTAGCTCACCGGTCTATGTTCTAACAGCTCACCGGTCTATGTTCTAACAGCGCAGCGGTCCTTAACCCTCTTAAACTACCAATAAACCTATTTCTTTCAAAGGAGCCAGCGCCTTGCCATACCAAAACGGTTCAAAATCTTCGGTATTCAATGTATAGTAATGCTCTTCTACTTCTTTAAAAGTCATCGTTTTACGGTCAGAATCGCGAAGGATTTCAAGTAAGGAAGTAATCCAAATTCCTTCCGAATCACTTAATTGAATTGTGTGTTCTTGATCATTGGTGTAAAAAGTCAGCTCAGCTCGCTTGTTTGTTTGATTCTTTTTCGTTTTCTCAAAAAATTGAATGGTAGGTTTTCCTCCAAGCCAAAGCACTTTTGAATTTGCTGCATCAAACACAAAATCTTCATTACTCAAGCAATTGATGATGAAATCAGCCTGGACTTTCGTTCTTGGCATTTTTGTTTCAAACCATTGATGGACGGCAATTTCAAAGCCTATGCCGTGCATGTAATTATAGAGTGATTTCTTCAAACCAAAACTAAAAACTTCGTGGTCAATGCCTGTTACATCTTTAAATGGAACGTCATTGTTTGCAAAAGTCCCCATCTCTTCTGTGTCTTTTAGAACGCCATAATTTGATGGATTTAAGCCAATTGGACTGTGAGCTGTCAAGGCGAATTGATGCCAAAAACCCGACTGAACAATTCCTGCCTCAAATAGTTGACGCACCATTTCCAAGGAATCAATAGTTTCTTGAATAGTTTGAGTTGGATATCCATACATCAAATAGGCATGAACCATTATCCCCGCATCAGTAAAATGACTGGTTACTTGTGCGACTTGCTCAACAGAAACACCTTTATCGATGAGTGTCAACAGACGATCAGAAGCAACTTCTAATCCACCCGAAACAGCAATGCATCCAGATGATTTCAAAAGTAAGCACAGGTCCTTCGAGAATTTCTTTTCAAAACGAATATTGGTCCACCAACTAACATTTAAATCTCTTCTGAGAATTTCTAACGCTAATTCACGCATTAAAGCTGGAGGTGCTGCTTCGTCAACAAAATGAAAACCTGTTTCGCCAGTTTGAGCAATCAGCTCTTCCATTCGATCCGCCAATTGTTTAGCTAAAAGGGGTTCATAGACCTTAATATAATCCAAAGAAATATCACAAAAAGTGCATTTCCCCCAATAACATCCATGGGCCATAGTTAATTTATTCCAACGACCATCGCTCCACATTCGGTGCATTGGGTTTACCACTTCTATCACAGAAATGTACTTATCCAAAAGCAAATCACTGTAATCTGGCGTACCTACTTCACTTTGTTTGTAATCTCTATCACTCGAAGTATTGATGTATTCCACATTGTCCTTATTGAGGACAAAAGTTCGTTTTAGCTTTTCGAGTGGTCTTTTTCCGTCAATGTATTCAATCAAATGTTCGATAGGTGCTTCACCATCATCCAAGGTGATAAAATCAAAAAACTCAAAAACCCTTAGGTCAGAAAGGCTGCGCAATTCCGTATTTGGAAATCCACCACCCATTGCTATTTTAATTTCAGGATAGTTTTCTTTGATGTATTTAGCCGATCGAAAAGCGGCATATAAATTGCCTGGAAAAGGAACTGAAAAAGCAATAAGCTTCGGTTGAGTTTCTTCAATACGTTCCTTTAAAATTGAAAGTAGGATTCCATCAATATAGCTGTAATCGTTTTGTAAGGATTGATATAATTCATCAAACGACGAGGCCGACATTCCTAAACGTTCCGCATAGCGACTAAATCCAAACCGTTCGTCAACTGTTTCAATAATTAAATCAGAAAGATCTTCTAAAAATAAGGTAGCTAAATGCTTTGCTTTATCCTGATTTCCCATTACTCCAAAAGCCCAATCTAATTCAGCTAATTGATTGAAACGACTTGCTTGAGGTAAATAGTTTTCTTGACTTAACAGATGTGAAAATGTTGCGTTCTTCCCTTGTAAAAATGAAATGACAGCATCAATCTTATGCAGGTATTCATCCTTCAGCGATACTATCCGAATGGCATTGTCAGACAAATCCAGTTGCTTTCTTTCAATTTTTTGAAATAAATGAGTCAAACCACTCTTTGAAAAAATAGACAGGATAACTTCAATTCCTAAATCTGCTTGGACCGAATCAATTTTTCTTGTGTTCAGAAAACCCTTCAAATACGCACTTGCTGGATAGGGTGTATTCAGCTGTGTAAAAGGCGGGGTGATAATTAAAACAGTCGTAGACAAAAGCTAATATTAGAAATGAAGATGTAAATTTAAGAGAAAAGGGCTATTTCATGAGTATTCAATTCGTTCAATTGCCACATATTCATTTAAAAAGGGTAATTTTGCAGAAATTTTTTTCAAAACAAGGACACAATAATTATCCATTTCTTAGAAATAGAACGTTGTGTAAACTTCCAAAATTAACGCATGAAACGTATTCTTGATTACCGTAAATTGTTCAATGCAGAGAGAGACACCGACTTGAATCAATTAAAAAAAACATATCGAAATTTGGTAAAGGAATGGCATCCTGATAAATTTCAAGAAGGTGACCCAAAATTGAAAGAAGCAGAAGTTCAAAGTCAAATAATTATTGATGCCTATGCATTTTTAGTGAGTATTTCTGCTGAAACGCATGAACAAAATAAGGTTGAATACACAGAAACGACGACGACTTTTGGCATTGAAGATTACAATTATAAGGGAACAACATTGAAAGTTACCTTTCAAAATGGAAGTGTCTATGAATACTATGGAGTGACAAGAAATGTTTACAACAAACTGAACAGTTCATCGACATTAGATCGTTTTGCAAGAAGACATATTTTGCATTCTCATACCTTTAGAAAAGTGTTGAAATCAACTGTTGAGTAAAACCTTCAGATTGTAATTTCTGACTTATCTTTGTAATCAAATAAAATCCAATGGCAGATACACGATATAACCTTCGCGGGGTTTCAGCAGGAAAAGAAGATGTGCACAATGCAATCAAGAATGTGGATAAAGGTTTGTTTCCTCAAGCTTTTTGTAAAATCGTTCCTGATTATCTTTCTGGCGATGATGACTATTGTATCGTTATGCACGCTGATGGCGCTGGGACAAAATCGTCCTTAGCTTACATGTATTGGAAAAAAACAGGTGATATCTCCGTTTGGAAAGGAATTGCTCAGGATGCATTGATTATGAATATTGATGACCTCTTATGTGTGGGAGCAACAGATAAAATTTTGTTGTCATCTACCATTGGTCGCAATAAGAATCTTGTTCCTGGTGAAGTTATTTCAGCAATTATCAATGGAACAGAAGAATTATTAGAAACGCTTCGTAATCAAGGAATAGGAATTCACTCAACGGGCGGTGAAACTGCGGATGTTGGTGACTTGGTGCGCACAATTATTGTTGATTCAACAGTTGTTTGTCGCATGAAACGTTCAGAAGTCATTTCAAACCACACTATTCAAGGTGGTGATGTGATTGTTGGGTTGGCCTCTTTTGGTCAAGCAAGTTATGAAACTGAATACAATGGTGGAATGGGGTCAAATGGCTTAACATCTGCGCGTCATGATGTTTTTAATAAAACGCTTGCAACAGATTTCCCTGAAAGTTTTGACCCGAGCGTGCCGAGTGATTTAGTTTATTCCGGTTCTAAAAACTTAACAGATTCTGTTGAAAATTCACCAATAGATGCTGGTAAATTGGTCTTATCACCAACAAGAACATACGCTCCAGTTATCAAACAACTTTTAGATAAACACCGCAAAGATATTCACGGAATGGTTCACTGTTCAGGTGGAGCGCAAACAAAGGTCTTGCATTTTGTAGATAATGTTCACATCATTAAAGACAACTTATTTCCAATTCCTCCACTTTTTAAATTGATTCAAGAAGAATCAGGAACAGATTGGAAAGAAATGTATAAGGTGTTCAATATGGGTCACCGCATGGAAATTTATGTTTCTCCAGAAATTGCTGAATCGATCATTGAAATTTCTAAATCATTCAATATTGATGCTCAAATTGTTGGTCGAGTAGAAGAACATGTCGGCAAGAAATTAACGATTGATTCGCCTTTCGGTTCTTTTGAGTATTAAAATCGAACCGGAGTATTTAATGTTCAGCACAGATGTTTTTATACTGAAAGAATCTTGTTTATATTTCAACTTTCATATAAAACTGTTTTTATCACTTTTCGCGTCCGAAAATTTGACAATTAAATTTAAACTATCGAAGTGAGGAATCACAATTCAACAGCAGAACTAGTCCGTAAAACGAAAAGAATTCTGCTTGTTTCGGGTTCTAAAATTCAAAATTTATCGAGTAAACATTTTGAATACGAATTTGATCGTGAGTTTTATCGGCGGTGCTGACTGCAGCGAAGCGGAAGATCAGCAAGTTCCTTTGTTGAATTG